>Ga0114958_10001314_pt1 | contig 19730 bp, 19 predicted proteins | sample C_130208_EF_Meta_FD_89577 | JGI IMG/M metagenome (GOLD analysis project Ga0114958, IMG submission 89577) | Freshwater microbial communities from Lake Croche, Canada to study carbon cycling - C_130208_EF_MetaG | ecosystem: Environmental > Aquatic > Freshwater > Lake | place: Lake Croche, Canada...
AAATAACATTTTTTAATTTTGTACCCGATGTGGGGATCGAACCCACGACCTACAGCTTAGAAGGCTGTCGCTCTAATCCACTGAGCTAAACGGGCTGCGGTTCTAATGGGGTTCGAACCCATGACCTTCCGGTTTCAATTAATCATATTTCAGAATTAACAGCCGAACGCTCTACCAACTGAGCTATAGAACCTTTATCTTCATAAATGAAGCTATAATTAATAAAATTTATCTCATAAAATATTTTTTTTTCAATTTTTTTTATATAGCTTGTTATGAGATAAATTGCTATTTTATATCCATATAATCCGTTAAAATTAATATGAACTTATTTATTTATACTATAGCCAAATATTTCAATATTCTATATTTCCTCAAAATTATATAATTAAGGGAACAAAAAATGAGTATTAAAATAAAAAATCTTAATTATAGAAATAGGATAGACTTATACATGTCTTTTTATAAAACCTATTTCTGTTAAAACATAATATTCTTTTTGAATATTATTAATTTTTATTCATAATACTCCTTGTGTCCTTATATTCTATTAAGAATATAAAAACGGAATTTTCCTCAAAACTAAATATATTTAGTTAGGGAACCTTAGCTAGTAATAGTATACGAGAAATTATTTTTAAATACTTTTTTAATTAAATTATATTTAAAGGACAGATGTTTATGTAAACATAAAGAGACATTGTTGTTATTTTTTTTTATTGATTGATTTATACATATTTTCATACTTAGTTATATCATCTTCAATGATTATATCATCTTCAATAAGACAAATTGTTGATTCTGGTATCTTTATACGCAGATTATCAGGTAAAGATTCATAACTAAATTTTTTTTCTTCTACATACCTTCTCCAGGTTAATAAATCTAATTCAGAGAATATAGATTTATAATCTATTTTTTTTATATTTTTTTGGATATATTCTATTTGGTTTTTATTTAAATGAGGAGTTTTGATTTCTTTCTTAAAAAAGTAAGACCACACAATACCAGTAATATCTATTAAAGGATATTCACAACAATTATCACATTTATTGCACGTAAAGAATTTTGGGGGTTGGTTAAAGTGTTTCAAAACAAATTTTCTCCTACAAGTTTTTAGATAAAAATATTTTTTCATTGCAATTATATTATTATGTCTACTGCGTTTGACTAAAGGATTCTTAACATCTTTTAACATCCCTTCAGCTATAGCTAATGACTTGTACTGGAAAAAAACTATAGTTTCTGCATCTTTATCATCTCTACCTGCTCTACCAATTTGTTGCCAATATTCTTCGATGGAAGATGACGCACCTATAATAATAACACAACGGACCGTTTGATCAACACCCATACCAAATGCAATAGTAGAAACCATAATTTTAATTTCATCATCAGCAAATTTTGTTTGTGTTTTTTCACGAATACCTTTTGACATTCCAGCGTGATATGCTTCAGAAATTCTTCCAAAGACTTTGTTAATTTCATTTGATAAATTTACACACATTTGTCTTGAATTAGTATAAATAATAATTTTATCATTTTTATATTTTTCAAAAAATGGTAATAATAAATTTAAATCTATATCATTACTTATATCATTTATATCTTTTTCAGGAGGCAATTCACCTTTTTTCCTTTTTGGTTTTGCAACTGGTTCTTTTTTAAATTCGGTACATTTTAAATATAAATTGGGTCTATCAAAATTTGCCATTATTACAGCTGGATTATTTAAATTTAAACTAGCTGATATTTCATCCTTAACCAATGTTGTAGCAGTTGCAGTTACAGCAATAATAGGTATTTTCGGAAATTTTACACGAAACTCTTTAATCATCATATATTCTGGTCTAAAATCGTGACCCCATACACTAATACAATGTGATTCATCAACTGCTAAAAAACCAAGTAAATTTTGGTCTACCATAGAAGATACTAATTCAAATCCATCTCCTTTAATTAAGTACTCTGGTGACATATAAATAATTTTAATATTACCATCAATAATTTCAAATAATTCTTTATCTTTATTTTTATTATTTCCATGTAAAGCAGACACTGGGATATTCATTTTTAATAGTTTAGATTTTTGGTCATCCATTAATGAAATTAAAGGTGAAATGATTATCATTGCTTTTTTAGTAACTAATGGTGGAATTAGGTAACACATAGATTTACCGTATCCTGTTGGTAATAAACCAATTACATCATTACCTAATAATAATTCATTAATTACTTCAATTTGTTTATCTTTTAAATTGGAAAACCCCCAATATTTTTCAAGAATTTTTTTTGCCTTTTCGGTCCATAACATTTATATATACTTAAATAATTATATTATACTTGTTTAATTCATTTTTTTTTTTGAATATTAAATAAAAAATATCATTTTTTATTTAATAATTTATATTATATTTTGACTTAACCTCTTCTTGTTGGTATACTATCAAAAAATGATTGCTTCAATCTACATCTATCTGCTGCAACTCCTGATAATGTGTTACAGTCTTCTTCAGTTGATGTTGGTCTAACTAAATTTACAGGTTTAAGCGACATTCGTCTTTCTCTAGATGCTTCAAAAGGTCCTCTTGATGCTTCAAAAGGTCCTCTAGGTACTTCAAAAGGTCCTCTAGGTACTTCTAATACTCTTCTTTCTTCACCGTGTCTTAAACTAGGATGTAATAAAGAACTAAAAGATAGAGTTGATGAAACAGACGGATGTCTTCTACTGGCTTCCAATAATACAGAAGCAGATGATGAAACTGAATCAGATTCTTCTCGTACCATTGGTAATCTAATAGTTATAGGTCTACTTTCTTCTAATAAACATTCTTCATAACTTAATTTTACTAATTGTTTGAATGAAGATTCTCTCATTTTATGATGAACTTCTGAATAAAGTCTGTTAATTACTAAACAGATATCTTTTGAATCTGAATATGTTTCTCTGAAAACACTATAGAATCCTAATCCTTCAATTTCTAATTTAAGAATATGTCTTAGTCTATGTCTTTCTCTATTAGCAATAACCCAATGAGCAAAAGCTACTATTTTTTTACCACCTTCAATACATATACAAGGTATACCATTTTTAAAACACCCAGTTATACGTATATCATATTTGGTAAAGAAATCATCTTGGAATGCTGACTTTCCATATTTATCAAATTTAAATAAACGTAAACTATCAATATCAGTAAGAACGTGTTTTCCTACCATTTCCCAATATATTGCTGGTGCTTCCATAAGAGGAACACCCAAATATTTTGATGAAACAGTTGTTGTTTCAAACGAATGATTCTTTATACTAAATAATTCCAATGCAGGACATATAAAACTTTTGGAAACTCCTACAATATCGTCACCAGCACGAGATACACGCTCAGCTTCAACAACACCACGAGTAGTAGAAGGGAGGGCAAAACGAGTAGCAGAAGGGATGGCAGAAGGGAGGGCAAAACGAGTAGCAGAAGGGAGAGCAGAAGGGATGGCAAAACGAGTAGCAGAAGGGAGAGCAGAAGGGAGGGCAAAACGAATAGCAGAAGGGAGGGTAGAAGGGAGGGCAGAAGGAGTAGCAAAAGGAGTACGTCTAGAAGATGGTTCTTCTGATGAAAGTGATAAAGGTGATAATTCAAGTGAATTGGCATCAATACATCCTTGAGAAAAATTCATTATTGCAGTCACGCGATTATAAAATACATTAATAATATATAAAATAAATGTTGTTTTGTTAAATTCACCCCCTCCTTTACGAATTATATTTGTTTCATAATATTTTCTAAATTTAAACCAATCAAATATAGCCCAATCTTTTAACATATCAATCATTGAAATATATCTTGTATTTAATAAACTTAGTATTTTTATATGAACAATATTTTCTAATTTTCTTTCTGAAAAAGGTTTCGAACATTCATCACCAATACGTCTTAATTCATCTTTAGATAATAAATTATCTTCAATTGTAATACGTGCAACTCTTGATATATAATCATCAAATATTTCTATTATAAAATCAATAGAATAATTATCATTTGCTTTTAATTTTACATGGTCACCTTTAAAGTTAGTTATAAATGGTATAGGGTCTGAAACAGGTATCATTTCTACTTCATGTAAACAAATATATTTACCTTCTTCAATACACATCCAAACATGTGTTTCAATTTCTTCTTTAATTGTACCTTCCATACCAGTAAATTTATTTCTATATTTTTCATTTATTTTCCAATTTCCTACTAGTTTTCTTTCTCCTCTTTCTCTTTCTCTTTCTCTTGCTCTTTCTGCTTCCATATAGAGTCTTTCTGCTTCCCATTCACTTTCAATTGCAAAATTTTCTTCACTACGGTCTTGGATTTCACCATCATCTGCAGTCATTCTAAAAAGAGTTCTATCTTCTCTTTGATATATTAATGTAATTGCTCCATGTTTATGATTAAACTTTTCTACAACTCTATCGCCTACTTTTAAACTACCGCCTACTTGATTTGTAAATCCTAATAAATTTCTAAAAAATTCCATATATATTAAATTAAATGATAAAAAAAATTAAATTTTCTATATTATTTTTCTTTTCTTGGTTTTGACTCTGGTAAATAATTCATTGTACTTTCAAAAAATTTGGCATTATCGTGATATTCTTTCATATTACCTGCTCCTAAATATGTCATTGAAGAACGAAGTGCTCCACTAATTTCATCAATTAGTTCTTGTGCTGATTTAGTAATTGAAACAGTAAAATGAATACCTTCTGGTACCGTTCCTTTTTTAACACCACCAAAGTATTCCTTTTGAAATTCAGATGAAGCCTGGCCTCTATATTTTCCAATTGTATTTCCATTTTCATCAATTGATTTTTCACAAGCTGATTCAAATGTTTTACAAAACATAGATCCCATCATTACTGTATCACCTCCTGCTGCTAATGCTAGGCAAATATCTCTTGAATCGCGAATACCGCCATCAGCAATAATTGGAATATATTTATTTGTTAATTGAAAATATTCATTACGTTTTAAATTTATTGTTTGAATTGCAGAAAATTGTGGAACACCAACTCCTGTAACCATTCTGGTACTACAAGCAGCACCGGGTCCAACACCACATTTAATTGCATCTGCACCTGCATCAACTAAGTATTGAAATCCTTCTGGTGTGCAAACATTACCAGCAATTACTTGTGCATCCGAACAAACAGATTTAATTTTTTTAATCATATTTGATACCATTTCAGAATGACCGTGCGCGATATCAATACAATAATTTTTACATCCAGCTGAAATTAGTATTTTAGTATCGTCCCAATCGTTAATTCCACAAGATTGAAAAAAATTAGGATACTCTTTAAAAAACTCTAATCTTTTATCAATGGAAGCAAAACGATGAAAAATTCCAATTCCTCCGTTTTTATTTATAACTTTTGCTAAATTTAAGCCAATAACTGAATCCATATTTGCCGGAATTAATGGAATATTTGATGATACATTTGTAGTTAAAAAGGTTCTCAAGTTTACATCTAATCTGGATTTAACTTGATTGAAATTAGGGATCAATCCTACATCATCGAATGTGAGGAATTTTGGTAAAGACATTAATAATAAAAATTATTAATTATAATTTTTATTTAACAATTTTTTTATTTATTGGTCTCCAATTTTTTAATTAAGGCAGTTGTTGATATTTTTTTATAATATTCTATTTCTTTAAAATAGCCATTTTCGTCTATTTCTTTAAAAAATTCTTTTTGAGTTTCTTTATCTGCTTCATTTGAAAACCCATGAACAACCATATCAATATTATTCATTTTAATAAAATCCATACTTACTATTAAAGGGCATGGAAATATAACTTCATCTACAAATTTAATATTTTTTACTATTTCAACACGGTCTTCTTCATTTATCATAGGAGTTCTTTTATATGATTTACAATCCTCATCGCTGACAACACCAACAACTAAAAATGTATTTTCTGGATCATTTAATGCATTCTTTGCTTTTCTTAAACTTTCCAAGTGTCCTCTGTGAAAAAGGTCGAAAACACCATCAACATATACTTTTTTCATATATATATATATATATATATTACATAAAAAAAAATTGTTAAAAACTTTATTAAACGAATAAAGATTATCTATTTAATGCCTAAAAAAACTGAAGTAGAGGATGTAAAATCCGTATCTGTAGATGCGTCTAAATCCAATAAAAAGGTTACCAATAAAGTAGTAACCAAAGAAGATAAATCCAAAAAGGTTGAACCCGTAGTCGAAGTTGAAGAGAAACCTAAAAAAGGTGGTAAGAAAGTTGCTGAACCTATAGTAGTTGAGGAGAAACCTAAAAAGGCTGGTAAGAAAGTTGATGAACCTGTGGTTGTAGAAGTTGAGGAGAAACCTAAAAAGGGTGTTAAGAAAACTGCTGAACCCGTGGTTGAAGTAGCTGAGGAGAAACCTAAAAAGGGTGACAAGAAAGTTGCTGAACCTATAGAAGTTGAGGAGAAACCTAAAAAGGGTGGTAAGAAAGTTGCTGAACCTATAGAAGTTGAGGAGAAACCTAAAAAGGGTGGTAAGAAAGTTGCTGAACCTGTTAAAGTAGAAGAGGATAAAACAAAACAAATTAAAGTAGCAAAAGTTGAAGAAGATATTGATGATGAAAAATATGTACAAATGAAAAAAGAGTTTGGACTACTTGTTAAACAAATAGAAACTCACAATAATCTTGCTGAAGAATTAACTAAGAAAAGAAATATTGTATCTGCTAATATCGCAAAATATCTTCGCGATAAAGAAGGAACAAACGTTGAAAATATTTTAGAATCTACTACTAAGTTAAAAATTACTAAAGTTGAATCTACTGGTATTAAAGATGAAAATAATTCTGATTCTGATAGTTCAGACAGTGATGACGATTCTGACGATGATTCAGACGAATCTACAGACGATGAAGCTACACCAGCAGAACCTTTAAAAAAAGTAAAACCTATTATTAAATTTAATGGTTCGGGAAAGAAAACAAATGTTGTTGAAGATTCTGATAGCGAATAACGTTTTTATAAAAAACGTTTATAAATAAAATTATTCATTTAAAAAAATTTAATATCTATAATTACTTAATGTTAAGTATGATTGGTGGCTCAGCTTTAAATGAATTAAAAATAATTGGTATTGTATTAGCAATATTTGTTGCACTTGATTTACCTATGATTTTATTGATTAACAAAAAATTATATGCAGATCAATTTTTAAAAATCAATGGTTCTAGTTACACTGGTGTTCCTGTAATAGTTTTCGGAATTTTATGCTATTTGACTTTAGCTTTTGGTATCTATTATTTTGGTGTTAAACAAAATAGTTATTTAAATGCTGCAATATTAGGTTTTGTAGTATATGGTACTTATAATTTTACAAATCTAGCAGCAATTAAAAATTACGAAATTAAAACAGGCGCTATTGATATTGTTTGGGGTACTACTCTATTCGTCTTAGTAACAGCTATTTCATTACCTGTAATCAAAATGTTTGTACACGAAGATACATTGAAAGCAGTTGGTAATGCTGTATCAGAAGTAGCTGAAACAACAACTGATACATCAGTTTAAAAACTATTATCTATTTTTATTTATAAAAATATTTAATAATTTCTATTAAATTATATATGAACACAAATACTTATGCACCATTTATAGAAACATTTGAAACAATAGGTGGGAAAAAAATAGAGATGGGTGCTGGTTCTAATTTTCCTTCAGAAGATAATCTAGCAACAATGTCTGAAACAGTTTCATCAAGCCCACATACAATTGTAGATAAATTAAAAATGGCTATATCATTAATTGATCAAAATAAATCAAAATCTGGAGACTCTAATGAAAAAACCACATCAGAGTCTACACAAAGAGAAAGTAGTAATAAATCATCTAATTCAAAAAGTAGTTCTAATAGTACAAAAGTATTTCAAGATAAAATTGATTCAGTAAGTGCAGAAATACCTAATGCAAAAATAAATACAGATTTGGTAAAACAAATACAAGATAAATTACATACATTAAGTGATAATGTATTAACTCCTATAAGTGATAAAATTCAAGGTCTTAAAGAAGCTCAATTAAAAAAGAAACAAGAACAAGAATTAAAATTAAAAGAAGAAAACTTTTATTATAATATTCAAGTTTTATTAGGATTAATTTTTCTTATTTTACTAGTACTTTTAGGATTTTACTATGTTAAAAATTTACCAAAAACAAATAAGATACAAAACAAAATTTAATAAATAAATAAAAAAAAATAAAAAAATTGAATTAATAAACTTAAATCTAAGTTAATTAATAATAATGCTTCAATATTTTCCTAAGATAAAAAATATTATTAATGCAGCACATACATTAAAAGATATTCTAAAACCTACACCATTATTTTTTGATACAGATTTATCTTCAAAATATAGTGCAAATATTTATCTAAAAAGAGAAGATTTAACACCTGTTCGTTCTTATAAACTTCGTGGTGCTTTTAATAAAATGAGTTCATTACAAAATAAAGAAGGAATAGTAACTTGTAGCGCTGGTAATCACGCTCAAGGAGTTGCACTAAGTTGTAATAAACTTGGAATTAATGGAGATATTTTTATGCCTAAAATAACTACAAAACAAAAAATTGATAAGGTTAAAAAGTTTGGTAAGGAAAATGTACGTATATTTTTAGAAGGAAATAATTTTGATGAATCTTTTGATATTGCAAAAAAACATTCTCTTGAAAAAAATAAAGAATTTGTTCATCCGTTTGATGACCAAAAAGTAATTGAAGGTCAAGGTACCGTTGGATTAGAAATTATTTCACAATTAACTAATAAAAAATTAGATTATATTTTCCTTCCAATTGGTGGTGGTGGTTTAGCAGCTGGTGTTTCTACATATATCAAAGAATTATCTCCTCTTACAAAAATAATTGGCGTAGAACCATTAGGTGCACCATCAATGTATGAAGCGTTTAAACAAAACAAAGTAATTAAATTGGATAAAATTAATACTTTTGTTGATGGAGCTTCAGTTAAAAAAGTTGGTGAACTGAATTATCCTATTTGTAAGAAAAATATAGATGATATCATACTTATTGACGAAGGTCACGTTTGTTCTAAAATTCTACAAATGTATAATGATAATGGTCTTATTATTGAACCCGCTGGTGTATTATCATTATGTGCTTTAGATATTATGAGTGAAGATATTAAAAATAAAAATGTGGTTTCTGTAATTTCTGGTGGAAATTCTGATGTATTTAGAATGACAGAAATTATGGAAAGGTCTTTAATATACGAAGGTCGTAAACACTATTTTAAAATTGAATTTGCTCAAAAAGCAGGTGCATTAAAAGAATTCGTAATGTCTGTTTTAGGACCTAACGATGATATCATATATTTCAAATATACAAAATTAATTAATAAAGAAACTGGCCCTGTAATTTTAGGTATTGAAACAAAAAACAGATATGAAGTTGATTTGCTAATCAAAAATATGGAAAAATATGGAATTACTTATGAAAAATTAACAAATATTTCAGACATATAAAAATTCTAAATATTTTATTATAAGTATTTATAATGACTGATACTAATGATGTTAAAATTATTATTGAACCTAATGAATCCACAAAAGAAAAAAATAATAATGTGTCAACAAAACTAAACAATGATAATTTATCAACTAATTCATCTAATAAAAGTAATGATGATGATTCTACATTTGATTTAAGTACACAACCAGATATACCGGTAATAATTAATACTAATGTTCCCACATTACAATCTCAAGATACTGAAAAAATAAAAATATTTGAAGGTACAGAAGAAGAATTTGTAAAAATATTAAGATCGATATCAGAACTTTCAGATCTACAAATTAGAATTATTGAAGTTAGATATATTTCAATGATAATTAATTATAAAAAAAGAGTTAAAAAATATGATTATTTTCATCATTTTATACGATTAATTATTTCACTAGGAGGTGTAGCAGTACCCGCTTTATTATCTATTCAATCTCCTGGACAACTAAATTCAATATCTTTATATTGGTTTACTTGGATTGTAAGTCTAACTGTAACTGTTCTTCAAAATTTATCTAATATTTTTAGGTTTGATAAGAAATATTATGGACTTCATTCAACTGTAGAAAAATTAAATAGGGAAGGTTGGCAATATTTAGAATTAAGCGGAAGATATTCTACACACGATTCTCATCCTATTTCAAATCACTCTAATCAATTTTTACATTTTGTTAATACTATTGAAAAAATACAAGATAAACAAATGCAAGAAGAATATAATTCAGTTTCTGAAAAACCAAAGAAAGTTTTTAAACCAAATACAGTAAATAGTGTTATTGAATCACCAAAATAATTTTTTATAGAAATTTAATTCTAATATATTATTATAATAATATGTTAAAATCTAAAACTTTTTCATCAATTCCTATTGAATTTGATAAACAAGACGAAGGTCATAATCATCACAACCCTAGAATGTGGAAAGTTATGAGTCAATATTACAATAGTGGTGGTAATTATCCGTATAAAAGATTTCCTACAGGTAAAGTATTTACTGGACCATTTATAGGTTCCCAAACTGAACCCAAAGAATTATTAGAACAATACTTTTCTAAAAAACCTTCTGGTTTTGGATATACTGTAAAAAATTTAAAATAATGATTAAATATATTTAAAAAAATATCCTTTATCATCATTACTTAAATATTTGAAATATTCTCTTGCAATATGAAATGGTGTCATAATACATACAATGTTATTTACAACAACCCTAAATTCATTTTCTGATAATTTTTCTAAAATTTTAAAGTCAACACTTGGAGGATAATCACCTATAAATATAGTTTGCATCATTCTTGTAAGTGTAGAATTACCAGTATTTATTTTTGGTTTATCTTGTTCTCTATTCTTGAAAAAGTCCTGTTCCCTATTCTTGAAAAAGTCCTGTTCCCTATTCTTGAAAAAGTCCTGTTCCATTCTTACAAGTATTGGTTTAGCTTTATTATTAATAGATAAAGTATCTACACAATTTAAGCATAATATTGTTTCTTTATATTTTATAAATGTTGTCAATTCATTTCTGCGACACCTTGTACAAGTAAAGTAATCAATTGATTCGCAAATGAATTGTCCATTTTTAATAGTTTCTATATACATTATATTCTAGATTTCATATATAAAAAATTGAAAATTCAATTTTTTAAATATAGATTAATTTATTCAATGAATAATTTAGATATTAGAACACATTTTACAGACAAACATTTAAACAATAAACAATTGGTCAAAACAATGCTATCATATGAAGATACTGTTATTCACGGCGATGTAGGTAAGGAAATTTACGCAGATGATTCGTATGAACATTTTTCTACACTAGAAGCAATGTTTACTATTCATCGTATTGTACTAAATTATTTCAATTTTAAGAATACCGATGAAGATATTCAGAATTATCGTAAAATTTTCTCCAGATACTATAAATCACCAGATGATTACGATGAAGATGTAATCAACTGTGTAACATATATGCGTGAAAATAAATGTGTATTTTATAAGGGAAAAGATTATAAAATTGGTGATAATTTTGATAATGTTTCAGTACTAACTACTAACAAAAATAAGGTAAATATTCTTGATAAAATTAATAAAGAAGATAATTATACTTTCATCGGCGCATTTTCAAATTCCTGACCTCCATTCCTAGGACGAAAGGAAAAACTTTTTGCTCTAGGACCCAAGATGAAAGAACATAAAATAAATTTTATCTTAATTCAAATTGATGAAGCCCATTCTACTGCTTGGCCTATTGGACTTAAAAATGCCCCCAATCCACAAAAATCATTGGATGACCGTATTGAACGTGCTCTTCAATTTATTAAAGAGGATATACCACCTTTTGAAGTTCTTGTAGATACTTGGGAAAATGATTTTGCAAATAAATACAAGGCTTGGCCTGACAAATATTATTGTATTGATAAAAATCTTAAAATAATAGACAAGTCTCAATATGGTGCAAATGCAGATGCTTTAATCAATAAAGATTGTTGTATCTTGATTGAAGAATTAATGAATTTATAAGTTTATACACTTCGTTATAAGTATAAAAGTATATTATGTTTAATTGAAAACATTAGAAATGAATGACTTTTCAACTAATCATATTTATATAAATATTGGTTGAAAATGACAGCTTAATAGCTATTTTTTTATTGTTTTCTCTTAAATATAAAATTTGAATTAATTTCATCATAAACAATATTTTATAAATTTAAATAAATGGAACAACTTATTAATCTAACTGAAAAATTAAATATTTCAAAGAAGAAAGATGATGTAAAACTAGAAACTCTTTTTGAAAATTTAAAAATAAGTAAAGAAATAAATGTATCTGATAAAATAACAAAATCTTCAACTAAAGTTTTTAAAGTCTCTAATGAAAAAGAATCATCAAAAGTCTCTAAAGTATCTAATAAAAAAGAATTACCTAAAGTATCTAATAAAAAAGAAACACTTCAAGTATCCAATGAAAAAGAAACACTTCAAGTATCCAATGAAAAAGAAACATCTAAAGTATCCAATGAAAAAGCAACATCTAAAGTATCCAATGAAAAAGAATTAATTAAAGTATCTAATAAAAAAGAAACACTTCAAGTATCCAATGAAAAAGAAACACTTCAAGTATCCAATGAAAAAGAAACATCTAAAGTATCCAATGAAAAAGAAACATCTAAAGTATCCAATGAAAAAGAATTAATTAAAGTATCTAATAAAAAAGAATCACTTAAACTATCCAATGAAGAAGAATCACCTAAAGTATCTAATAAAAAAGAAAAACTTAAATTATCCAATGAAAAAGAATTATCTAATACAATACTTTTAACAGAAGATTTAGGAAAAATATTTGAAAAAGCAATTTGTCTCGTATTTAATACTCCTTATATTGGACCATATAAATATGGTTTAGAAAAACCAACTAAATTAAAATCGCGTCTTGAAAAGTTAAAAGATCATTTTCCATCTTTAGTACATACTGCTGAAAAAGGAAGCCGTTATGATTTTACTTGTGACAAACTTAAAGATACTTATCTAAGTTCTAAAACAAATAAGACAGGTTGTAAAGTTGCACCACAAGATATTGGTCAAGCATCAGTAAGTAAATTTTGTAGTATTTTTGAACTTGGTGAGAAAACTATTCCACAATTAAAGGAATGGATACAAAAAAATCCTAAAATACTTTTAGCAAGATGTGAGAAAGATACATTTGATTGTAAAATTGTATATTATAATAAACCAAAAAATACAATTAAGTTTATAAATAAAAAGACAGATATTAAATGGGAAGATGCTATTTTTAGTTTTACTAGAAATCCAAAAGATTGGAATAGTAGTACAATGTTAAAAATAAAGGTAAAAGACGAATTTATTTCAATTCTTGAAATTCAATTTCATACTAAAAGAAAGAATATGGCAATTCGTTGGGTTTTTGAAAAAATATTAGAAATATTTCCAGATAATTTTGAGATTATTAATTTTTAAACAATCATCAATCAACAATTATTTCTTCAACAATTATTTCTTTTATTTTCTCTGTTTCCTTACCTTTTTTACAATGAAACAATAATTCAAATACATTTTCATCTTTTTGTTTTGTATTTGATTTAAATTTTTTATAAACTTTTTTATACAATGTAACTTTACCATTTTTTAATAAAAGTTTTTTTATTTCTTCAATATCCATTATACCTTCATTATTATATGATAATAATAAATGTTTCGTTTTAAAATTATTTACTAAATTTGTTAACATTTCTAATGCATTTGATTTTTGACAATATTTTGATTTATTATAATCTTTTATCAATCCTGTTTTTCCATACAATTCTATTTTTTTATCATATTTTGCTATATAATTTAACGGATGATAATTACTACTATATTGTCTTTCATTATAAGGAGGGTCCAAATAAACAATATCATATTTTTTATCTAAAATATCATCACTATTAATATCAACATTAAAAACTTCAGAATTATTTTCAAATTCATTTATATGAATTGCTTTTAATTCAATTTTATTATTTGCAGTTGACTTAAAATTTTTTAAAAATGCACCATATACACTTGCTGTATTTGCTACTTTATCCATACTACACAATAAACTACCAAGTAAAAATTTATATTCATCATCTGTAATATCTTCATTTTTTAGTAAATACATTATATAATCACATATAATTGCATTTTCTTCAGTCCAAAACATTCTTTTTTCGGTTCCTTTTAAACTATAATTATTACTTATTAATTTAAAATCATCTTTGAGTACAATTGGTTTTTGAATTTCTTGATTGATTTTAGTAATCAAATCTTTTATTTTATTAGAATAAGGTACACATAATTGAGCATAATTTACTATATAACTATAATATTCTAAATCATTGGCAATAACTTTTAAATTAGCATACTTATTTTTAAAGTACATACCAACAACTCCAGTACCTGCAAAACCATCTAAAAATGTTAATACCTTATCATTTTTTTTTGATATTATTTTTTTAATCGGTATTTCTAAAAACTCTATTAGTGTCTTTTTTGAACCAATATAATTTAAACTCATTTACTTATTAACCAAAATAGTATTTTAAATGAATTAATTATCAATTTCTTTTTTGTTAAAATAAATTAAATTTGTAAATTATATTTATCAAATATATTTTCATAAACATTTAATGGCAAATCTAAACTGATTTCTGTTTTTTCATAACTTTGACACTTTGGTGAATTTTCTTCATTATAATTAGAATCAATTGATAAAAATAAATAATTTGTTAATTTTTCTATAATTTTAGCTTGATAAATATTGTTTTCTTTATTAATTTTGTCAATATACAACATACAAAAATCATATAACTCATCTAATTGTTGATCATCATAATTTTTTAATAAAGTATTAACTAATTTATTAGTAACAAAATGAGTCTCAATCCAATTTTTACAAATTGTTTCTAAGCGATCACTAAATTTATATGATTTAGAAGGGTCTATTTCAATAGCATTAGGTGTTTCAAATTTATTAAAAATTTTTATAATATAATTAATCATATTGTCCATATATGTTATCTAAATAATAATTGAATAATTAATTCAATTTTTATTTCAAAACGATACCATTTTAAAAAAAAATTGATAAAACATTGTTTTTAAAGAGAATAATATATATAATGGAATCAAATGTTTCAGAAACTAATTTTATACCATCTACAGAAGTTGATTCTTTTATTAAAAAAGAACAACTAATTTATAATTATCAACAAAATATGTATAGATTCGTACCTTCTAAATTAAAAGAATATAATGATTTATTAATTGACGAGTTATCAAAATATTATAAAATTAATAAAAATATTATTCATATTATTAACAATAATTTAACTGGATATATTTTAAATACACCGTCTGATGTTTCAAATTATGCGTTTACTATTATTAATAATAATTATATTGGATTTTATGAAAATAGTTATACAAAATCTTTATCTTTTAATAATATTACATTGAAGAATATAAAGGAATTATTAAAAAATAATAATTTTATAGAAGTTTCATTTGGCCCTTTATTTCACGGAAATAGTCAATATTATATTTTCATTCATTTTGTGTTAATATTTTATAAGCAAAAATTTGATATTTTAATTAATTTTATGAAAACAGAATATAATAAATTGTCACTGATTAATCATAAAATGAATAAAATATTAAATTTCGTTTCATTCTTAAATGAAAAGAAAAATAAAGAAATGGTTAATAATTTTGTATATAAAAAACTTAATGAATATGATTATAATAATATCATTATAAATCATTATAATGATATTATAGTATTAGATATGGTTTATGATGAAAGTACTAGATTTTTTAATCGCAATCATTTTCGTAATGCTCTAATTCGAGAAATAGATAAATCAACTAAACTAGATAAACCAAATAAACTATATAAATCCTATATAAAAAATCCTAATTTAAATTTTATATTTAAAATTATGAATTTTAGTAAACAAGAAGTAACAAATATAAAAAAAGAATTAATTACAATCGATCTTTGTAAAGAAAGATTAAAAGATAATTATATATTAGTATCAATCTTTATTGATAAACTTAAAATGATAGAATATGAAATCTATAATTTTAATTATGATTTAAACTTATATGTTCATAGACAAAGAATAATTCACGATTATTCAAGATATCTAAAAACATTATATAATGATTTCAAAGCAAAAACAAATGAAGAATTAACAAATGATGTTATTCATACATTAATTATTAATAAATGTAGAGATAAAAGAATTTTTAATTTTATATTAAAGATTATAAAAACTGAAACAGAAAATTTAATTTATTTATGATAATAGTAATCTTTATCATATGGATTAGGTTTAGGTTTATATAATTCTGGAACTTTTGATTTATATAATTCTGGAATTTTTGGTATTTCTAAAGTATGTAGTGCTTTTGAAGCAATATAATATGGTTCATATTTTTTCATTAAATTTTCTAAATTATTTATACGTTCTGTTAATTCAATCATTTTTACTTTATCTTGAACATATGATATCTTTAAATTTTCATAATCATTATATAAATCTTTTAAGTTAACATTCAATTTGATATTCTCTTCTTTTATTTTACTTAATTCTAAGTTTAATAAAATACTACAAGGTAACCCATCACAATCATTTATAAAATATGATGAATTAAGAATATCAATAAAACTAATATTTTTATCTTTCATATCTAATAAATTCATAAATTTTTGAATATTTTTTTTAAGTCTTAATGGCGTTAGTATATTATCATTATTTTCAATAAATATTTGATCATTAAAAATTATAATTTTCAAATTACTTTTCTCTAAAAACGAATCAATAATATTTTTATTATTATTATAAATAATAATATAACGTAAATCATCAAAAATATTATATTCATTAATTGATTTTTCTAGTTGACTTATTGTTTTATATGAATAATTTTGCATTAATTATTTAAAAATATTATTTAATAGATTGATAAAGCAATTTTTTTAAAAATAAATTAACAGTCTTATTTTAAATTTAAATTTAAAATAAAAAAATTGATTTTTTTATATCTAATCATTAATATATAAATATTAATGTATTCTACTTCTCATAAATCATCATTTTGTCCTTATATTTTTAATTATGTCAAAGAATGTCCTATATTTACAGATGAACTTTATACAGAAAATCTAATTTCCATTACTAATGGATATAATGATATCAATTTCAAAATTTTTATAAGTATGAAAAATAATAATATAGAAGACATTTTTCATACTTTAAAAAATTTAACACCAAATATACATACTGGTGGTGGAAATCATTTTAAAACAAATTCAAACATTGAAGAAAATATTTTTGTTATTCAACTATCCGAACCTATTCATTATATAGAAAATGATAGTGATATAATATATAATACTGTTCAACTTCAAATTAGAGATATTTTAAATAAAATTTATGATTATGATAAAGAAATTAAATTTGGAATATCTTTAAATAAATCTGGTACCCTTTTTACTGGACATGGTAATATTGAAGACTTTTTATTTAATTAAAAAATCCAGTATATAATATAAACTTTTTCATTACTTTATCTGAAATATTTAATTCTATTAAGATATCTGTTATAAAATTTCCTATGTTATCTATTCTTGATAAAGCACCTAAAGTTGTTGTTAATCTATCATTATTTCTTTTGATAGTATTAAATTTTTTATTTCCAGTAAGTATTATAGGCGGAGGTTCTATTTTTCCTAAATTTATAGATATTATTCTACTTTTACCTAAATATGAACCACCGGGTTGTATATTTTTTCCATTAATATTAATTTTGTTTTTTGACGTATTTGTATATGATGAAGATTCGTAATATCCATACCAATCATCTTTGATTTTTATTATTTTATAAATATAACAATCTTCATATCCATCATTAATTATTCCATAATGTAATGCAGAATTTACATTTACATTATTATGTATAATAAAATTATTTTCAACATCTCTTTCAAAAGTTAAGACATATTCATTCACAGTATTAGAATCAGTTGAGCGGATACTAGTTCTATATCCTGGTGGTTTTGTATTACTTTTTTCATATGCTCCATGTATTGTAAATTTATAAGGATATGCTCCTGCTCCAACTCTTTCTTTAAAAGTTATTTCTTGGGCAATATCATTAATTAAACTTATTTTTAATTCTATTGTCTCAATTGTTGTAACTGTTTTACTTAAACAATCCATTTTTAAAAAACCAATTGGTTGACCTGGTATAGCACTATTATAAGGTTGTCCTTTTTTATTAGTTGCACACATTAAATATGTTAGTCCTAATAAATTAAAATCTGTTAATGTATAAAAAACTTGTGAATTAGATTGATCATATATTTTTTTAAAAATGACATCTCTATCTTTATATTTTATATGTAAATCATATTTAAATATGAATGCTAATTCTTTTTTAGATTTTTTTAACCAATTAAATGTACGACCTTTTGTATTTAAAGATACATTTGGATAATCTTCTACATACCATCTTAAATATTTATTTATACTATTTCCTTTGTGGTCACTAAAATCATCAAAAACATACAATGGATTGAAACTACATTTTAATAAAACATTATCGAAATCGATAGTAACTGGGTCTAATGGTAAAAATTTAGGATTTAGGTCTATATCTAGTAAACCATTATAATCATATTCTAATATTGTCTTCATAATTAAATCAATATCATTATAAAGTTGTAAAGTTGGTTTTACTTTTAAATTTTCTAAAATTCCTTTTTGAACCGCTTGTAAATTTGATTTTAATGGAAACATAAAATTCGCTAGCATATCATCTAATTTTTTATTATAAAAATCTTTATCTGGTAATGGAAGAAAATTAAACTCTGATAATTGTGCAACAGTGTATGGATAATCTCTAGGTGAACCTTGTTTAATAATTTTTTTTACGTTTACAATATCTTGTTTTATTGAATCAACATATGTTTTATAGTCTTGATTATATTCGATATATTCTATTTTATCTTTAATTGATTTAACAGATTGAGTTGGTCCTGGTGGATTTGATACTGGTATGGCTCTTGTTTTAACTATGGCATCAGGTTCCCAACTTGCAGCATCTAAACTTAATTTAAATAATTTTTTTATTTCATCTTGTTTATAATCGATAATACCTATATTTCCTATTTTAACTTTAATAATATGTTCTGTAATTCTATTTAAAATAATAGAATGGATTATACCTTCTAATTTTAATACTTTCACTTTATCCCCAATTTTTAAATCTTCATCAGATTCTGTAATTTTTTTTATAATTTCTGCATCAAATAATTCTTCTTTTTTATCATCTAATGTAACTAAACAATATTTTTTATCAGGTAGTTTTGTTTTTAGTTCAACATTCTCAATCCATTCAGAATATTTTAGTCTACGTACACTTCCATCAATATTAAAATCATAAAAAAAATCTTTTATTTCACCTTCTAATTTTGGATTTAATATTTCAACTCTATCGCCAACTTTTAAATTACCACCTTTTTGATTTCTTAAACTAACTAATTTAAGATACTTATTTTTATATTTTAAATACTTTATATAATATATAT
>Ga0114958_10001316_pt1 | contig 19719 bp, 20 predicted proteins | sample C_130208_EF_Meta_FD_89577 | JGI IMG/M metagenome (GOLD analysis project Ga0114958, IMG submission 89577) | Freshwater microbial communities from Lake Croche, Canada to study carbon cycling - C_130208_EF_MetaG | ecosystem: Environmental > Aquatic > Freshwater > Lake | place: Lake Croche, Canada...
ACTCTCCTTCTGGCACAAAGACCAGTTCGGCCTCCCAAGCAGCAAATATCCCGAAGGTAACTGGTGGCTACGGAGCTAACCCAACGATCGCCAAGCCAAAGGGTAATCCGCCCACAGAGTTGGTCGTGAAGGATCTCGTTGTCGGCAAGGGAACCCCTGTATCCGATATCACGAAGCCGTACTTGTGGAATTACGAAGGCATCTCGTGGTCCGATGGAAAAGTTTTTGATTCGTCCTTTGATCGTGGTGCGCCCATCCCATTCGCACTAAACGGTGTTATTTCTGGTTGGACTGAAGGTTTGCAAGGGATCAAGCCAGGTGGCCGCCGGTTGCTCATCATTCCGCCAGAGAAGGGCTATGGAGCCGCTGGAAGCCCACCTGCAATTGGCCCAAACGAAACTTTGGTATTCGTAGTCGACCTGGTCGGTAACGCTCCTTCTCAATAGTTTGCATTCAACAGTCAAAAGAAAGGCCTGATTCGTGGAAAAACCCGACATTGAGTTCATCGAAGGGCCCGCCCCCGAGGAACTCGTGATTACTGATCTGGTCGAGGGCAGTGGTGCTGCGGCAGTTCCTGGTGGCAACGTTGAAGTCCACTACGTGGGTGTCGATTTTGAGACCGGTGAGCAATTTGACGCGAGTTGGGATCGTGGTGAGTCCATAGAGTTTCCGCTGAATGGCTTGATAGCCGGATGGCAGGAAGGTATTCCCGGAATGAAGGTCGGCGGACGTCGCCAGCTTGTCTGCCCGCCGCATATGGCCTACGGAACCAGTGGGGGACACCGATTGAGTGGACGGACCTTGGTCTTTGTCATTGACCTGATCAACGTGCGCTGATCGCAGATGGCGGGGAATTCTGCACAACGCCGCACCGAGCGACTGTTGAACTTGGTTGTCTATTTGCTGGACTCACCTCGTGGGGTCAATCGGGCTGCGATTCGAGCGGGCATTGACGACTATCGAGACAGCCCCTCGAACGAAGCGTTCGAACGCATGTTTGAGCGAGACAAACGGGATCTACGCGATCTCGGGATCCCGTTGCTCACCGTTGAAAATCCATCTGGTGCGGGGGACAACGCTTCTTACTCCATTGACCAATCGCAATACGAATTGCCCGAAATTGTCCTGACTCCGCAGGAGCGGGCCGTTCTTGTGGTGGCCGCTAGGGCCTGGGAGCAAGGATGCCTACATTCGGCAGCCGCACAAGGTTTACGCAAACTCGGCGTGGCAACAACCAGCCAGTCCTTGCCACCTGTTGCCACCGATATTGGCGCAAACGATGCAACGTTTGAGGCCGTTTATGAAGCCGTCCACGACCGCAGGCCAATTTCTTTTGCCTATCGCAATTCTGGAGCTGCTACCGCCGCTGCTCGTCAGGTTGATCCTTACGTTCTGGTATCACACAAAGGTGCTTGGTACGTGATCGGAAAGGATGCGCAACGAGATGACACGCGAGTCTTTCGCCTATCACGCATCATGGGCGCAGTGGAATTTGCAGGTGAGGCGGGATCAGCCCATTCTCCACCTGTGACTTTGGGCCAAATGGACATCTCTGCATTAATCGAGCCAGAACAAGATTTGGTTTCCGCGGTGCTGCGTGTTCGAGCCGGAGCTGGAAATGCCATTCGTCGTATTGCGCACACGGTTAGCCACGTTGACGAGAATTGGGATCGCATTTGGGTACATGAGGTTGATTTTGATCGCTTTGTCTCTCAAGTTTGCGGATTTGGCCCGGATGTAGTTCTCGAAGAGCCAGCAGACATGCGAGCAGCCGTCATTGAAGCTTTAACCACTGCGGCCAAGGCCCACCGATGAGTTCGCAACCCGCCCAGCTGATACGCCTGTTGGCTTTGGTGCCGTGGCTGCAAAACAACCCAGGAGTCAGCGCCCATGAGGTGGCCCTTGCCTTCGATATTTCCGTAGAACAGGTCGAGCGGGATCTGAATCTGCTTATTGTTTGCGGATTGCCCGGTGGCTATCACTCAGACTTGATCGATATTCAGTTCTGGTCTGCAGATGAGGACGATCACTTTGGCCCCAGCAGCCAAGTTCCGGCAAATGGACTGATCCACGTCCTGGACCCGCAAACACTGACTCGTCCGATGGCATTGACCCGTGATGAGGCAACCACTTTGCTCGTGGGTCTGAACGTCTTGCGAGGTCTGACAAGTGGTGTAGATGAAGATCTGATTGAAGGAGTGATTAACAAACTACAAGTCGTCGCAGGGGCCGCATCTTCGAGTGCTGATGTCATTTCAATTTATCGATCCGCCGATGAAGATTCGCCCGCGATTGCGCAAGCACTTGATGAGGCTTTGACCAAGAGCAAGCAGGTGGAAATCTCTTACCTAGTGCCAACCCGCGATGAAGTCACAGAGCGAATTGTGGAACCCATCAGAATTGTTAACACCCAAGGCAATCAGTACCTTCAGGCGTGGTGTTTGCTCGCTGATGGCCAGCGCACTTTTCGGCTCAGCAGAATCCTGAGTGCACACGTGCTTGACCAACCTTGCACTCCTCGTGAGATTGAGACTGTGGCGGCAAATGAAGTTCTGCTCTCCGATGCCGCTATCCCTGAGGTCACCATTGAGGTGAATGCGGCTGGGCGATGGCTGGCTGAATACGCCAACGTCAGCGATGTCATAGATCTTGAAGGTGGGGGGCTCAGATTTGGTGTGCGGGTGGCCGATGAGCAGTGGATTGAACGGATGATTTTGCAGGCCGGTGGAAATGCCCGTTTGATTGCGCCCCGGGAACTTGCCGATCGCATCGCGGATCGAGCAGCTGCGGGCTTGGCCCAGTACACATAAGGGCCCGCGCCCTTGGGAAATTTCACCCGATGGGGTTAAGTCCGTGCCCTATCTGGCCGAAACATCCTTCAGAAGAACGATCTGGAGGAGGGCACATGACCACGATCAAAGCCTCATGCACCCAGTGCGGGGATGTGACACTGGTTCCGGCTCAATTGCACCTTGTCGTCTCCAATCGCGCCGAATTGTCCAGTTACTCGTTCCAATGCCCCACGTGCCTTGACCTGGTTACTAAGAGCGCTGATGAGGATGTTGTTGCCCTTTTGATCTCTGGTGGAGTGGCCGTTGATCGTTGGGACCTGCCCGCCGAGGCGCTTGAAGCACACAGCGGACCGCCCTTGACCTATGACGAGCTTCTGGACTTTGCCCTCATGCTCTCCGACCAAGACCTTTTGGCTGAGCAACTGCGAATCCTGGCCACCTAGCGCGCCGCAGGCACTAACCCACAAAGCTTGGCACCCTCAGGCGTATGCTGATGGCATAACAGGAGGGTTGAACTGATGCTTGGAAACCTAAAGCCCGGCGAGCTTATTGTCTTGCTCATCATCATCCTGTTGCTCTTTGGCGGTAAACGGCTTCCTGGTGCAGCTCGAGGCCTTGGACAATCGTTGCGAATCTTTAAGAGCGAAGTGACCAAAAAGGACGACGAAGAAGAGGATTCGGACAGTCCACAGCCACCCGTCCATTAAGTTCTTTTCGAGTAGGTCTCAAGCGTGAGCACAGCCGAATCTGATGCGAATCAGCGATCCACCATGTTGGCCATGCCGCTGCTTGACCACCTTCGCGAGCTTCGTAAACGACTCTTCATAGCGGCTGTTGCGATCAGCCTTGGTTCGATTGTGGCGTGGTTCTTCTACGAGCCGCTCATCGCGATTATGCGCAAGCCGTGGGATGTGTACCAGCAAAATGGGGCCAGTAATGGCGTTAAAGTTCCCGACCTGGTGATCACAGGCATAGCAACTCCCTTCACCCTGCAACTGCAAATCTCGGTCATCGCTGGCATTGTCATCACCAGTCCTATTTGGCTCTACGAACTGTGGGCCTTCGTCACTCCAGGCCTACATAAGCGTGAACGGCAATGGACTGTCATTTTCTTGGCGGTTTCGGTACCCCTTTTCGCCGCCGGAGTGTGGTTGGCCTACATCTTCTTGCCACATGGTCTACAGATTCTCTTGGGCTTTACACCCACGAATTTTTCCAACCTGATTACTGCATCGGAATATTTCACTTTTGTCACTCGCATGCTTCTGGTCTTTGGCGTTGCCTTCCTCCTCCCAGTCTTTGTGGTGCTGCTCAATGCGGTCGGCATCCTCAGCGCCGGCCGCTTGCGAAGTTGGTGGAGGGGAATCACTTTTGGGGTATTTGTTTTCGCGGCGGTAGCAACACCAACCGGAGATCCATGGACGATGCTGGCTCTGGCCACTCCCATGCTGATTTTGCTCTTTATCTCCTTTGCGATTGCTTGGTCAAATGATCGGCGTCGAACCCGCGCACAAGAAGCGAACTGATGACACTAACCCCTGCCGAACGTTTTGCGGCGGCGAAGAGACGAGCTGCGCAATCAAAGTCCGAGTTCGCCACGTTCTCACACCAATTTGACTTTGAACTCGATCCATTCCAACAAAGTGCCTGCACTGCTCTTGAATCGGGCAAGTCCGTCTTAGTGGCAGCTCCCACTGGCGCGGGCAAAACAGTCGTGGGGGAGTTCGCGTGCCATCTGGCATTGAAGGCCGGGGCCAAATGCTTCTACACCACCCCTATCAAGGCGTTGTCCAATCAAAAATTTGCCGATTTGTGCGAGATGTTCGGTGCAGAAAATGTTGGTTTGCTGACTGGGGACAATTCGCTCAATAGTGAGGCACCCATTGTCGTCATGACCACAGAGGTTCTGCGGAACATGCTGTACGCGGGCAGTAACACACTAAAGGGCTTGAGCCACGTGGTCATGGATGAGGTTCATTACCTGGCCGATCGCTTTCGCGGGGGAGTGTGGGAAGAAGTCATCATCCATCTGGCTGAGAGTGTTTCGGTAGTGGCCCTTTCGGCGACCGTAAGTAACGCTGAGGAATTCGGCGATTGGCTCAGAGGTGTTCGCGGGGAAACGGAGATCGTGGTCAGCGAAGCTCGTCCGGTTCCGCTCTGGCAACACGTTCTGACCAATGATCGGCTGTACGACCTGTTCATTGATGATGACCAGGTTGAGATCAACCCCGAGTTAGTGGCCTTAGCTCGCCAAGACCAAGAGGAGCAACGGCTTTCAGATAAGAATCGGCGCTATTCGGGACAGGGCGGTAACCATCGACGCGGACGGGGTTCGCGCGGATACAGTCACCGAGAACCGGATCGTTTTGATGAAGTGTTGCGCTTAGAGCGCGAAGGACTACTGCCGGCGATCATCTTTGTCTTCAGTCGTAAAGGATGCGACATCGCCGTCGGGCAACTTCTGCGTGCAGGAGTGCGATTGACATCAGAGCGTGAACGAGCAGAGATTGAGGCGTTTGCGCAGGAACGTTGCGCGGGCATTCCTCCTGAGGACCTAGCGGTACTAGGTTATGCGGATTTCGAACACGCACTCGGACGTGGAGTGGCAGCCCACCACGCAGGAATGCTGCCCATCTTCAAAGAAGTTGTCGAGGAACTTTTCACCCAAGGTCTTGTGAAGGTGGTGTTCGCTACTGAAACGCTAGCTCTGGGCATCAACATGCCGGCTCGAAGTGTTGTTCTGGAACGCTTGGTCAAGTGGAACGGTGAATCGCATGTTGAAGTAACTGCCGGTGAGTACACCCAACTCACCGGTCGTGCTGGGCGGCGCGGAATCGATGTTGAAGGGCACGCTGTGGTGGCGTGGCATCGCGGCCTTGATCCCAATGTTTTAGCTGGATTAGCGTCGACGCGAACCTATCCCTTGAACTCGTCCTTCAAGCCCTCGTACAACATGGCGGTCAATCTCGTGGCCCAGTTTGGCCGGGACAAGGCCGAGAAACTCTTGGAGACTTCGTTCGCGCAATTCCAAGCAGATCGATCGGTCGTTGGTCTGATCCGGCATCAACGGCGAAATGACGAACACCTAGCCGAATATGCCGCATCCATGACCTGCCACGTCGGGGACTTTCAAGAGTACTCAAAGTTGCGTCGACAACTCAGCGATCGTGAATCGGATCTGTCCAAACAAGGTTCCTCGCAACGACGAGCACAAGCAGCCGCATCGATGGAGAAGCTTGATGTAGGCGATGTGATTTTCTTGCCGACAGGACGCAGATCGGTTTCCGCGGTGGTGATTGAACGCGATAACCAACCAAGGCTGGACGGACCCCGATTGCAAGTACTCACGGGCGATCGTCAAGTTAAACGCTTGTCTCCAAACGATCTCCTTGGTGGCATTGAATCGGTGGCTCGTTTGGAAATTCCACGAAATTTCCAGGCACGCAATCCGCAAGCTCGTAAAACATTGGCACTTGCCTTACGGGAGGTTGCCCCTATCCAGGTTAGTGACAAGCGGGAGAAACAAGCACGTAATGAGGACGAAGAAATCTTGAATCTTCGAGCCAGCATTCGTCAGCATCCATGTCATGGCTGCGACCAGCGAGAAGACCATGCGCGATGGGCTGAGCGATTCTGGCGGGTCACGCGAGAAAGTGATGCGCTGGCCCAACGCATTTCAGGGCGGACCAACAGCGTGGGCAGGACATTTAGGCAAGTGTGCGAAGTCCTTGAGTCACAGGGGTACCTCGATAAGGATTCCGATTCCACAACGCCGGCCGGCGAGATTTTGGCTCGAATCTATAGCGAATCCGATCTTTTAATCGCTCAAGCATTGCGCAATCAGGTGTGGGATGACCTGAGTCCTGCTGATCTGGCCGCAACGGTGTCAATCCTGGTCTATGAATCACGACGCGACAATGAATCAGATGCACCGGAAGTTCCTTACTCTTCGAGTGCGGCCCTAGCAGCAACGGTTCGCCTCTGGGCCGATCTTGAGCGAGTCGAAAAACAGTTCGGATTGTCCTTCCTACGCGAACCCGACCTTGGTCTGGCGATGGCAGCGCACGGTTGGGCAAGCGGTAAGCGCCTGGATTCAATCCTTAAGGATTCGCAGCTTTCGGCTGGAGACTTTGTCCGAGTCATGCGTCAACTTATTGACCTTCTTGGACAAATTGCCGATGCCGGTAATTCCGCGATCTCAACCAACGCCAACGCGGCCATCGATAAGTGCCGGCGCGGAATCATTGCACTGACGGGTCTTTAGCCAGCGGAGTTGAGCACCAGCGCTTCTAGGAGGCGATCGACCGATCGACCTAAGGCTAGGCGCTGTGACATTTCTTCAAGAGCATCTGCTGATACCGGTAAGCGCGGCAACGTGTCATCTAAATCAGCGGGGATGGGAACGTCACGAGCCACCGCAACCACCTTCGGAGCTACGGCAAGGTAATCAAGGCCGGCCAGAATTTTCTTACGGACTGACGCTGGTAAATCAGAACTCTCATCGTGTGCTGCGGCAATGATTGATTCAAGCGAACCGAACGTCGACACCAGCATGGCTGCGGTCTTGTCTCCAATTCCGCGAACGCCCGGAAGTCCATCGGATGCGTCTCCACGCAGGGTGGCAAAATCGGCATAGGAACGCCCGGGGATGCCATATTTATCTGCAACCCATTGCTCGTTGACCACTTCAACTTGGCTAACCCCGCGGGCTGCCGTGTAGAAAACGCGCCGATCCAAACGATCATCAATAAGTTGGAACAAGTCTCGGTCTCCGGTGACAATGCCCACCGCGCAAGTAGATCGGTGTGCCAGCGTGCCAATAACGTCGTCGGCTTCGTAGTCGGCCACTCCCAGAGTCGTGATTCCAATGTGCGAAAACGCCTCAACAATCAGGGGAATCTGAATGGACAAGTCATCGGGCATTTCTGCAACGAGGTCGACACCACGCTCGCCAACGGCGACTCGGCCCTGCACATTAGAACCTTCGTCTTCTAACGTCTCGTCAGCTTCCTCCACTGCCACTCGATGCGCTTTATAGGAGGGGATGAGTTCAACGCGCCACGATGGGCGCCAGTCCGCATCCATACAGGCCACCAACCGTGTTGGTTCGTGATCGCGCACAAGGCGGGAGACAAAATCGAGCATTCCGCGAATGGCGTTGACCGGAGTCCCATCGGGTGCACGCATCGTGTCTGGCATGCCATAGAACGCGCGGTAGTACAAAGAGGCCGTGTCCAGAAGGAGCAAGCGTTCAGGCATATGTACATCCTGCCCGATCGGTGACCTTGGCGTCCCAGAGCCTGTAAAAGTCCTAGAATGGGCGGGTGATCTCAACCTCAGAACGTAGCGCTCGATTGGATCAGGCTCAAGCAGTTGTTGCCAGTCAAGAATTGGTGGCCATGTTGATCACACCAGGTTCCTCGCTGAGTTATTTGGCCGGCTATAACGCGGTGGCTCTTGAACGCCTGACCTGCTTGATCGTTCCTGGGGACGATGTCAGTCCAACTCTGGTAGTTCCAACATTGGAGCGTCCCGCAGCGTTGGCTAGCGGTGTAGCAGATCTTGGGATCAGCATTATTGATTGGCAAGAAACGGATAACCCCTACGAATTGATTGCCAAACTGCTTCCCTCCGATGGCGCTATCGCTGTTGATGACCACATGTGGGCCGAACAGGTCTTGCGATTGCGGGATGCGATGCCAGGTCTTGAACAAGTACTGGCCGGTGGCATTGTCAATGAACTTCGCGTCAGGAAGAGCACCGCCGAACTAGATGCTCTTCGACAGGCTGGAGCGGCCATTGATCGCGTGCATGCCCAGATGGGGCAGTGGCTACGCGTCGGACGTACCGAACGCGAAGTCGCACGAGATATTGGTGATGCGATTTTGGCTCAGGGGCACGAACGCGTTGATTTTGTCATCGTGGCCAGTGGTCCAAACGGAGCAAGTCCGCACCACGAGGTATCTGATCGCGTCATTGAAGTTGGCGATGTGATTGTCGTGGACATTGGCGGCACCACTCCAGAGGGATATTGCTCAGATTCGACTCGCGTTTATGCAATGGGCAATGTTGACCCCGCGTTTGCTCGCGATTACGCCACGCTAATGCAAGCCCAAGAAGCTGCATTTGTTTCTGCAAGGGTAGGGGTAAGCGCCGAGTCTGTTGATCAAGCAGCACGCGATGTCTTGACCTCAGCTGGACTTGGTGAATTCTTCATCCACCGCACCGGGCACGGGATCGGAATGTCAACCCACGAAGATCCCTACATCGTCAGCGGAAACCAAACACGACTGCAACCAGGGATGGCATTTTCGATCGAACCGGGTTTTTATGTGGCCGGAAAGTGGGGAGCCCGACTTGAGGACATTGTTGTGATGACCCCGACCGGCTGCGAGCGGGTTAACAACCAACCGCGCGACTTGGTCATCCTCTGAGATTCGAATTGGATCAACGACCGCTGCACAGTAGGGCAGCGGCTGCTTATTCGTTGGCCGCCTTCTGCCTTGGTGTGCTGGGTGGCTGGTCCTGTGTTCCCCGGCATTACACCGGCTTGGTGCTTCTGGCTTTTGCAGCATTTTTGGCCCTGATTATTCAAGTACGACCCGGCTTTGCCCTCTGGATTGGTCTGCTGTTTGGGCTTGGCTGGTTTGGTGTGCTCATCTCGTGGATGAGCGTGGTGGGAACCGATGCTTGGGTCGGGTTGGCCCTAGTTTGTGCGATTCCTATCGGGCTCGTTGGCTGGGTGATCAATCAGGTGTCACGTTTGCCCTTGGCGCCAGTGTGGATGGCGAGCGCATGGGTAGGCCAAGAGTGGATTCGTGATCGTTTCCCACTAGGGGGCTTTCCTTGGGGAGGTCTTAGTTTTGCTACCGCGGGTCAGCCTCACTACTTATTTTCCTTCGGTGGCCCGCTCTATGTCAGTTTTGCCTTTGCCCTTGCATGTTCGGCGTTAGCAATCATCATTGCAAGTGATGCATTCCACGTGAGAAATAGTTTCATCGCTCTGGCTTTGATCGGAATTACTTTTTTGATTCCGATTTCCACTTTGACAAAGACCGCAGTAGTTCCCAGCGCAACAGCAACCATTGCAATCGTGCAAGGGGGCGTGCCCGGGGTTGGACTTGACTTCTTGGGTCGGGCACGGACCGTAACGCAAAATCATGCTCGCGAAACTGCCGTGCTTGCCACTGACATAAAAGCTGGCCGAGTAGCTAAACCAAACCTTGTTGTATGGCCAGAAAACAGCACCGACCTTGACCCCAGAACTGACCCACAAACCTTGCAGTTGATTCAGTCAGCAAGTGCTGCGGTCGGTGTGCCGATCCTGGTGGGCGCCGTCCTTGAAACTGGTCAGTACGGGAAGGTGACGAATTCGGCAGTGCTTTTCACACCGAGCAAGGTGCCAGAGGTGATCTACACCAAACAGCGCCCCGTCCCTTTTGGTGAGTACTTGCCATATCGGGACCAAATCTCTGGTCTGTCATCACGCTTCCAACTCATCGCCAATGACTTCCAGCCGGGTTCCACGGTGGGGGAGTTGTCCATTAACGGGTTAAGGCTCGGCGTCGTCATCTGCTTCGAGGTGGCCCACGACGATGTGATGCAAGCAACCGTGCGCGGGGGAGCGCAAGCTTTGATTGTGATGACAAATAATGCGACCTATAGCCAGACCGATCAGCCAGAGCAGCAATTCGCCATCACCACGGCTCGCGCCATTGAATTCTCACGGCCGGTACTGACTGCTGCCACCACCGGAATCTCAGCGGCCATCAATGCGCAGGGTGAGGTTGTGGCGGTATTGCCGCAAGCAAAACCAGGCTACTTTGTTGCCAACATCACAGGAAACCGCCAGCAGACAAGCGCATCCGTTGCGGGGCCGGCAATCGGTTTGGGGCTGGTTGCACTGGGGATGCTCGGCTTGGCTCTAACCCTCATAATGAGAGTTCAACAACGTCTTCGGGAGCCTGCGTGACAAACCAGAGTAGGGACATACCTGCGCGCGTTGTCGTCATCATTCCCACATACAACGAAAAGGAAAACCTTCCTGTCATTGTTGGCCGTTTGCGAGCGGCCGTTCCCGGCGTTGACGTCTTAATCGCGGATGACAATAGTCCGGACGGTACTGGACAGATTGCCGACGAGCTTGCAGCCGATGACTCGAGAATTTCGGTCATGCACAGGGCCGGAAAGCAGGGCCTGGGCGCTGCCTACTTGGCTGGTTTCGCCTGGGCCATTGATAAGGGCTACGACGCGGTAGTTGAAATGGATGCTGACGGGTCGCATCAGCCAGAACAACTGCCACGCTTACTGAAGGCTCTAGAAGATGCTGATTTGGTGTTGGGATCTCGTTGGGTACCCGGTGGGGCAGTGGAGAACTGGCCCAAGTCCCGTGAGTTCTTATCTCGCGGGGGCAGTGCCTACACCCGAATAGCGCTCGGTATTGATGTCCACGATGCCACCGGCGGCTATCGAGCATTTCGCACGAGTGCATTGCAGGCGTTGGATTTGCAGTCAGTGCAATCGCAGGGCTACTGCTTTCAAATTGACCTAGCATGGCGGGCCCTGCGCGCTGGTTTGAGTATTCGAGAGGTGCCCATCACCTTCGTGGAACGTGAAGTTGGGCAATCAAAAATGAGCAACAAGATCGTGGCTGAAGCTCTTTGGAGAGTGACGTCATGGGGGGCGAGCCACCGTTTTCGCCAACTCACGGGAAGCGGACAAAAGTGAGTGCCTCACCCAAGGATGATCGCCCAGTTGGCGTGCTGCTTCTTAACCTTGGATCACCTGATGCTCCAACTAGCGCGGCCGTGCGACGCTACTTGCGGCAATTTCTCTCGGACCCCCGAGTTCTCGATTTCCCAGCAGCGATTCGTCGCGTGTTGTTGGAGACGATCATTTTGCCGATTCGCTCATCGAAGAGCGCAAAGTTGTACCAAAACATTTGGGACCCGACCACAGGCTCACCGCTACTGCACTTCAGCGCGGAACTTCGCCACAAAGTCGCGGGGGAGTTGGGCGAGAATTTTGTCGTCCGGCACGCAATGCGTTATGGCAGTCCCTCTATTGCGCAGGCTTGGAGTGAACTTAGGGCGGCGGGCGTGCGTCACGTCATCGTGATGCCGTTATATCCGCAGGAAACCTCGTCAACGATCGGCTCAGCCCTGGACGAATTGCGTAAGGTCCAAGCAAATGACTGGGTGCCAACACCGGTCAGTGTGATTCCGGCTTTCTACACAGACGAAGGATTCTTGGCTTCTTTGACTGAGGTAACTGCTGAAACCCTTGCTGCACATGATGTGGAGCACGTGCTCTTTAGTTTCCACTCAATTCCGCAGCGCCACATCACCAAGGGCGATGCCACAGGCACTCACTGCTTCGTTGCTGATCAGTGCTGCTCGGATCTGACCTCAAACGTGGCTGCTGGCTGCTACCGAGCTCAGTGCCTGCGTACTGCGCAAGCCGTTGCGCAACGATTAGAACTCCCCAGTTGGTCGGTGTCCTTCCAATCCCGGCTGGGCCGAATTCCCTGGGTTGAGCCGTACACGGACCTTGAATTGGCTCGCTTGGCTCAAAGCGGCATTCGGCGGATCGCTGTGACCTGTCCAGCCTTTGTTGCAGACAATCTAGAAACGGTCGAAGAGATCGATATCCGTGGTCGTGCGCAATGGGCTGCAGCTGGTGGTGAGGAACTGGTGCTGGTGCCAGGACTTAATGATCGACCCAGTTGGGTGCAGGCTGTGGTGGCCTTGGTCCGGTCCCATCACGTCCCTGCGTAACGCCGATAATCAACATTATGTCAAGTAATACTAATTCAAGGAACGCGCACCGTCGCGCTTGAGCCTTCCCCAATGGGGGTTTCAAAGGCTGTGGGTTCCGGACATGAGCAGATCAGGTTACGGTCGCCGTAGGCCCCGTCAATGCGCCTGACAGGTGGCCAGTACTTATCGTCTCGATTGACGCCATGCGGGAATACGGCTTCCTCACGGGTATAGCCGTGAGTCCATTCCGCGGCCAAGCTACTAGCCGTGTGGGGTGCATTGCGAAGGGGCGAATCCTCCAGGCTCCACTGGCCACTGGCCACCTTGTTGATCTCTGAGCGAATCGAGATCATCGCCTCGCAGAATCGGTCCAGCTCAGCCAGGTTCTCGGACTCAGTGGGTTCGACCATCAGGGTGCCAGGAACAGGGAACGACATCGTGGGCGCGTGGAAGCCATAATCAACCAGGCGCTTAGCCACATCATCGACAGTGACACCGGTTTGGGCCGTTAGCCCTCGCACATCCAAGATCGCTTCGTGTGCGACAAAGCCTTCGTCACCGGTGTACAACACGGGGAAATGATCCTTGAGTCGATGCGCAATGTAGTTAGCGTTCAGCACCGCCACCTCAGTTGCCCGCCGCACGCCATCGGCCCCCATCAAACGCATGTATGCCCACGGGATTTGAAGAACTCCGGCCGATCCCCAAGGCGCTGCTGAGATGGGTCCGACACCTGTCGGCGGACCGGCTTCGGCAACCATCGGGTGATTGGGCAGATACGGGGCAAGGTGGGATCGAACCGCTACCGGCCCCACTCCTGGTCCCCCGCCACCGTGTGGAATGCAGAACGTTTTATGCAAATTCAGGTGACTGACGTCGGCACCGAACTTACCTGGCTTTGCCAAACCGACTAGCGCGTTCAGATTTGCCCCATCAACGTAAACCTGTCCCCCATGCTCATGCACCATCGCGCACACTTGCGTCACGGTGTCTTCATAAACGCCGTGCGTTGAAGGGTAGGTGATCATCAGTGCAGCTAGGTGGTCACGATGGGTGTTGAGCTTCTCCTCAAGATCGGCCAAATCAACATTGCCCGTTTCGTCGCATGCAATAACCGCGACCTTCATTCCAGCCATGACGGCACTTGCCGCATTGGTGCCGTGTGCTGAGGATGGGATCAGGCACACATTGCGGAACTCATCACCATTTGCACGGTGGTAGGCCCTGATCGCCAGAAGTCCTGCGAATTCGCCTTGCGATCCAGCATTGGGCTGTAGCGAAACCGCGTCGTATCCGGTGACCTCGCACAACCAGTTCTCAAGTTGACGAATCAGTGCAAGGGTCCCCCGCGCCTGATGAAGTGGCACGAAAGGATGCAGGTCGGCAAAACGGTGCCAGGTAACCGGTTCCATTTCTACGGCTGCGTTGAGCTTCATCGTGCATGAACCCAGAGGAATCATCCCCCGGTCCAGCGCGTAGTCCTTATCGCGCAACGAGCGCATGTAGCGCAACATTGACGTTTCAGAACGATGCTCATGGAAGACCGGATGCGTCAAAATGGGACTTGTTCGCACCGACACAGCAGGCAGTTCCTGCATCGACCCCGAGCGTATGGCGGGTAGATCTAGATCCACGCCAAAAGCTTGCCCGACGAGAAGTAGGTGCTCGTCAAGAGTGATCTCGCTGGTGGAGATGCCGATCGTGTCGGCGTCAACCTGAAGCAGGTTCACACCAAGATCCGCAGCGGCAGCCAAGATGGCATGTGCGCGGCCTGGAACTCGAACGCGAATCGTGTCAAAGAAATTCTTAGTGGTCACGTCAAGACCGGCTTGACTCAAACCCTGGGCCAGTACAGCCACGCACTGATGAGTGTGATGAGCAATAGCGCGCAACCCGTCAGGGCCGTGATGTACGGCGTACATTGAAGCGGCCACCGCTAGCAGAACTTGCGCTGTACAGATATTGCTTGTGGCTTTGTCCCGACGAATGTGTTGCTCGCGCGTTTGCAGCGCCAAGCGCATGGCTGGACGTCCATCACGATCGACGCTTACCCCAACCAGACGCCCGGGGATTTGTCGCTCAAGTCCGCTGCGCACCGCCATGAACGCGGCATGCGGTCCCCCAAAACCCATCGGCACGCCAAAGCGCTGGGCTGAACCAACAACCACGTCAGCGCCAATCTCGCCTGGTGCTTTGAGAAGAACCAGCGCGAGTGGATCTGAGGCAACGGCCACACCAATGTTGGCCGCCTTTGCTGCGGCGAACAACTGCGAGTGATCATGAATTTCGCCACTAGCGGAGGGGTATTGCACGAGAAGTCCAAAGCACTCCCCCGCAGGCAGACCGGCCACTGCATCAAAGGTTTCTACATCAATGCCCACTGCTTCAGCGCGAGTGCGCAAGACAGCAAGGGTTTGCGGAAAGATGTCGCGATCGACTAAGAATCGTTGCGAGTTCGATGTTGATGCGCGGTTCAGCAAGCTCATGGCCTCAGCCGCCGCGGTTCCCTCATCGAGCAAACTGGCATTGGCTACCGGAAGACCCGTGAGGTCGCCGACCATGGTTTGAAAATTCAGTAGAGCTTCTAATCTGCCTTGCGAGATCTCTGGTTGATACGGCGTGTAGGCCGTATACCAGCCCGGATCTTCAAGAACGCGGCGTCGAACAACAGGTGGAGTCACCGTTCCGCTGTATCCCAACCCAATCATGGGTACCAATACCGTGTTGCGATTACTTAATTCGCGAAGTTCGCTGAGCACTTCTTGCTCGGATGCGGCGGGTGGAAGAGCCACATCGTGGAGGTCCAAAATCGATGCCGGAATAGCCCGTGCGACCAAATCGTCTAGGGATTTCGCCCCAACAGATCGCAACATCGAGTCGATGTCACTGCTCGACGGACCGATATGACGGTCAACGAATGCATGCGGTTTAGGCGAATCAGAAGGCATGGCATCAGTGTGCCGTAGTTGTGCCTATTTATGGTGCTTGCTTAAGACCTGCGTGTGTGTGCGATCAGGAGGCAAATCCTCTAACTGGCGTCGCGATTCTTGCGTCGCTTGGCCAACTCATCACCATCATGCTCAGGAATCACTTCAGCATCAGCGTGCTCGCTGGGCAGGTGAGCCAAGTCACCTTCAAGTTCCTTCCATACACTGCCAACCGCGATGCCAAAGACGCCTTGGCCACCAGCCAGTAGGTCCACGACCTCTTCCGCTGAATGACATTCGTAGATCGTGGCACCATCGCTCATCAAGGTGACCTGAGCCACCTCGTCCACTCCCCTGGCCCGGAGGAATTCAACGGCTTTACGGACATTTTGCAAGGAAACACCAGTGGTCAGTAAACGCTGAACAATCTTCAACGTCAATACATCGCGGAAACTGTAGAGGCGCGAAGAACCGGATCCGGCGGCGCCTCGAACACTGGGTTGAACTAACGCAGTGCGATCCCAGTAATCAAGTTGGCGATAGGTAATGCCGGCAGCCTTGGCCGCAATCGGCCCTCGGTACCCAAGGTCCTCTGGCAAGTTGCGCAGGTCTTCAGAGAAAAGCTGACCCTGAGCCTGCTCGAACTCGCTTGCACCTTCGTTTACCACTGCTACCTCCTACTCACCGGGGTCGCTGGAAGCTGGGAAGCTGCTGAAGCAGACCTTCACTAGCGGTAGAACTATCGGTGAGCGATGTATTAAAGGTAGGGATCAAGTCCCCACGGGTCAAACAGATTGCGCGCGTGTCGCGTGCCTAAGTCTAAACCTTTGGTGCACCTTCAGATTACGCCTAGATCCGGTGAACGAGTCAGCCCTGGTACGGGTTCAACCCTTAGGACAGCGGGCCTTGAGTGTCAAAATCTTCGGGTGAGATTTGATCAAGGAATTCGCGGAACTTCTCCACCTCAACCTCAGCTTCGGACCCGTCACCGTCCTCATCGGAATCAGGCAGGTCGATAGCAGCGGTGTCGAGGACTTCATCACTGGCAAAAATGCTGGTACCGGTCCGCAGCGCCAGTGCGATGGCATCTGAGGGTCGGGCCGAAACATTTGTGCCATCGTCAAAGACCAGATTTGCGTAGAAGATCCCGTCATTGAGGTCTGTGATCTGCACTTCGGTCAGCTGGCGACCCAAAGCCCCCACGATGTCTGCGAGCAGGTCATGGGTCAAAGGGCGAGGTGGGAGCACTCCCTGTTGGGCAAAGGCAATTGCTGTTGCCTCTGCGGCGCCGATCCAGATTGGCAGATATCGCTCACCGTTGCTCTCTCGGAGCAGGACGATGGGTTGGTTCGACGGCATCTCGACCCGGACACCAACAACATCTAAAGGATTCACTGTTCCACCATAGTCCGATTAGCCGCGCAAGGTATCTGGGAGAGCACGTCGCACCAGGGCCGCATGCAGTTGCACTGACAACGCGGCTAGCTCCCTGGCGACCTCACCGGCCCGGACCAGTGATTCTGGATCCTTTCGGCCCGTCAGCGGGGCTACAGATTGTTCAACCAAACCAGCCTCGCGCTCAGCTGCTGACTTGAAGGCCCTCAGGTGACGTGGCTCAAAGCCAAATTCCGCCATCTGGGCCACCGTCTTGGCCACCACGAAGGCGTCCGAGTTGTACCACTTGCCCTCACAACGAACCAGACCAAAGTCCTCTAGTCGCTTAAGCAGATCGCTGGAAACTCCTGAGGCTTCAATCAATTCCGCACGCGACATGGCAATTTCTGCGTTGGAATTGGAAAAGGCGTCAGACTCCGGCATCCCCTCAACTTCTGAGAGATTCTTCGGTGGCCGAGGGCCTGCGGCACTTTTGGGAATCACGAGACCGCGATCCATCGCATCCAAGTGTTCACGGATGACCTTTAGTGGCAAATACTGATCCCGCTGCGCTCCAAGGATGTAGCGCAAACGTTCAACATCCTCAAGCGAGAATTTGCGATACCCCGATGGTGCGCGAGATGGCTCGACGAGACCTTCTGATTCCAAAAACCTAATCTTGCTGACCGTGACATCGGCAAAATCGCTACGCAAACGATCTATGACCTCACCGATGCTCAACGTTGCCTGCGTCGACTTACGAGCTGGACTAGCGCTCACGCTCAAGAACCTGCTGCGGGGTGGAAAATCAAGCGGTACTTACCGATTTGAACTTCATCTCCGCCACGCAGATCCGCTTGGTCCGCGCGCTGGCGGTTGACATAGGTGCCATTGAGACTGCCTACATCGCTCACACTAAAACCGGATTGCGTTCGGTTGAACTGAGCATGACGACGCGAAACAGTGATGTCATCAAGGAAAATATCGCTCTCGGGATGACGACCAACAGTGACCGTGTCAGCATCCAGAAGAAATCTGCTGCCAGCGTTCGGTCCATGACTGACCACTAAGAGGGCCGTACCTGGGTTAAGGGCTTCAAGGGTTCCAGCTTCGAGCCCGACGTTGGCTGTGGTCTCAAGGTCGGCTGGATCTGCGCCAGGGCGCAACGCCATCGTGTTCGTTGGATCTACTGACTCGTTCACTTCATCCATGATGATTCCTCTTGAGCGTCCTGTGCCTGCGGTGCGTTCGTTGCCGTCGGTGTGCCGGTGGTTCAATCTTTACTTTAGATCCACCCTACCTGTTGGTGGTATCAGCCGGCCTGAGTCAAGGCTGCGTAGGCCTTGGCGTCCAGCAAACTGCCCGTTTGACTTGGGTCGCCTGGCTGAAAATGCACAAGCCAGCCCTGCCCATAGGCGTCAGCGTTGATGACCTCTGGCGACTGCGAAAGTTGATCGTTGATGGCCAAAACCACACCTGACAAGGGCGCATAAATTTCGCTCACACTTTTGACAGACTCAACTTCAGCAACCGAGTCCCCTGATTCCATCGCAAGGCCGGGCGCGGGCAATTGGACATAGACAATGTCACCAAGGGCGTCTTGTGCAAAGTCAGTGATCCCAAACTTTGCCGTTCCATCCTCGAGAATATGCACCCACTCATGCTCGCTGGTGTAGTGCAGTTGCTCAAGATCCATCTGTGCCACTCCTTACGCGATTACCGACATCTCAAGCCTAGCCAGCACTCTTGAGCGGAACCACAGCAGTTACCACCACGACCTTTTGTTGAGCAATTCTGACCTTGACCGAGTCGGTGGCAGCAGTGTCCACTACCCCACCGGGGATTTGCAGACTTGAGGCAAGAGTTGCTGAGTCTCCAATGGCCTTGATCGTCACCGTGCCATCGGCTGCCCCAATCACCCGACCGCCCACTTGGATTTGGCCCTTTGAGTTTGACTCGAATGCCGTCTGGGCCACGACTCGCACCTGATTAATGGAGATTGCTTCAGCACCGGCATCTCGCAATTCCTGCACCGTGTCAAGTAACAGGGACGCTGAGACCGGCCCTGTCATCGTGATCACCACCCCTGGCCCCTGAGCTGCAATCGTGCCCGCCAAAATTCCTAATTCATTGGCACGGGCCTTTCTTTGCTCAGCTGCCGTTTGTCGGGCATCACGACCAGATTCCAATGCGGTTTTGGATTCCTGCAGCGTGGTGATTTCAGCATCAAGTCTTTGATTGCGTTGATCCAGTGAATCGAGAATTTGCACGAGATCCCCTGGTCGGGCACCAGCAAATGCCACATCACTATTGACAATGTGCACCTGTTGCACGAGCGCGAAACCAAGACCGGCACACAAAATCGCAATGACCCACTGATCAGACTTCGGCCGATTGAACAAACCGTTCTTCAGCCGAGTCCACCCGCTTGTTGGTGTTCCCGCCTCTTGATCGGTGTCCTGGCTCATCCGTGAAAGAGCCTTCGACGAATCGCGGCGACGTTGGCAAAGATTCTGATCGTCAGCACGACCACAACACCGGTGGACAATTGTGAACCCACGCCCAGTTGGTCTCCAACAAAGACGATCAAAGCCGCGATGAGGACATTTGAGACAAAGGAGATGACAAATACGCGATCGGAAAATATGCCGTCAAGAAGGGCGCGCAAGCCTCCGAAGAGTGCGTCCAAACCGGCGACGATGGCGATAGGTAAATACGGCTGCAACCACAGCGGAATATCAGGTTGCAGAAACAACCCCAAGGTAATCCCAATTGCTAAACCGATGGCTGCGATCACTGACGAGCCTCCTTAGCCTGGACAACCTTGGCATAACGTAGCGTCAATAGGGCCGGCGGCAATGTGAGCGA
>Ga0114958_10001320_pt1 | contig 19692 bp, 17 predicted proteins | sample C_130208_EF_Meta_FD_89577 | JGI IMG/M metagenome (GOLD analysis project Ga0114958, IMG submission 89577) | Freshwater microbial communities from Lake Croche, Canada to study carbon cycling - C_130208_EF_MetaG | ecosystem: Environmental > Aquatic > Freshwater > Lake | place: Lake Croche, Canada...
ACTTCTTAAAATCATCTATGATTGTAGGGAACATTTCTTGAAGGATACACACCCATCCAATAATGAATATCTTCTTGGAGTTCTAACAGAGTCTATTCTGAATAAAAAAACAGACAGAATGAATGTAAAATTCCTAGAATCAATGGTATCATCCTTAAAATGTATTCGTGATAAAAATGAGGTCGCATCCACCATAGGAGACTTTATAAGACATAGAATACCGACAATTATTAATATTGACATTGTGCCGACTGAAAGCGATTCTGAATATTTGAGAGTTATTCTTACACCAAATATTAAGTTAGGCCTACCAGATTTAACCTACTATAAACAAGGCTTCAGTAAGACACAAATTATATCCGCATATGGTTCCCTGCTAACACGCCTTGGCCAAGAATTCAATACACCTGGATTAGAGCAGGTTTTTGGAATTGAAGAGATAATAGCTAACTCAATTCATGATGACGATGAGTGGAGTGATAATATTATGAGCAGAGAAGACCTGAGAAAAGCATACAAAAATATTCCATGGGACATACTATTTGCTGCGACCTTTAATTGGACACAAGGTGAAAAACATAGAATTATCCTGAAAAACAAGCGGTATTTCAGTAATTTAAATAAATGGTTTGATTCATTTCCCCTTGATACATGGAAGCTTCTATTCTCCTCTCAATTAATTCTACATATGCTCCCTGTCTTACCACCACCATTTGATGACTGGTATTTTGAACTATTTGAATATCGGCTGCGCGGCCAAACTGCGAAGCGACCAAAGAATATTCTTACGCTACATTTGGCTAAACAATGGCTAGGTAATTCTCTAGGAAATGTCTATATTAATTCTTATGTTCCCAAGGAAGTAAAAAGAAAGGCAATTAATATTGCGAATGAAATTAAAGACAGCGCAGCTGAAGTTGCTAAAACAACATCTTGGTTAGAGCAGTCAACACAAACAAAGGCAGCCGCAAAGGTAAAAAGTATATATCTGGGAGTTGCCTATCCCAATGTCATTCACAATGATAAGAAGATTAAACTACATCCTGAAAAACTATTAGAGAATATTCTCCATTTGGCAGAATCCGATTTTATAAGTGAATCTAAGAAGATAGATACAAAACTTACAGAGTCTGAGTGGGACGATGATGTTTTTGCGGTAAATGCCTACTATTATAACGAGGCTAATCGCCTGATTCTCCCTTCAGGAATACTCAGATGGCCCTTCTTTCATGAGGCCGCCTCTGATGGCTGGAATTTCGGTGGCCTCGGCGCCTCAATTGGCCATGAAATTAGTCACGCATTTGATAATGATGGAAAGGAATATGACGAACATGGAAATAAGAATCCATGGTGGTCGCGGGCAGAGCAGATGAGATATCATAAGAAGACAAAAGCTCTTATAGAATTATATAATAGAACACTATATTTTGGAGAACATTTAAATGGTGTTCTAACTCTTGGAGAAAATATAGCAGACCTTGGTGGCGTTCAAATCGCCTTGAATGCCTTAAAAACTCGCCTTAAACAAAAAGGGGCCACAGATAAAGAAAGAAAAGATGAAATGTGCGAGTTTTTCCACAGTTACGCAGTCAGCTGGAGAACAAAGGAAAAGAAGGAAAAAGCAATGCAATCCCTATTTATGGATGTTCACTCTCCACCACCAGCACGAGTTAATAATGTCGTGCGCCAATTTGACGAATGGTATGAATGCTATAATATTCAACCAGGCGATAAATTATATATAGCACCAAGTGAGCGTATAAGAATTTTTTAGAGAATGAGAAGGTCCGTCAAGCGCCAATATTCAAAGGTGCCATCGGGCATACCGCGCTTAAGAATGTAGGGCATACGACGCTCATCAAGTTCAATACGCGCGATTTCAATAACATCAGTGACATGCGCTGGAACATCAACAAGAGGCCGGGCCCCCTGAGCTAGCTGATTCGCACGAAAACCAATTAGCTTCGTTTTTTCAAATAGCGTTAGATAAGGAACACTCTTGTGATGTTTATCTAGTGATTCTGGCGGATAGGCCCCAAGAGGTAGCACATCCATAACCGCCTCAAGATAATCAATACGACATTCGGGATGGTGCATGGATAAGAATGCCATCGCACGACTTTCTTTCGTCGTCTCCTCGGGCTCGGCTTCTTCTAGACCCTCCACCACATCTTCTACATCCTCAAAGTCTAGGTCTTCTGGTTCATCGTCCGCCATTATATACTATATCTAATATAAATTGAGGCTTCAATTTTAGGTCCGTCGCGCAGCAAATAATTAAGAGTCTAAAAGCCTAACACTATCTATTCAAAGGAGAATGTCTGTAATGGAAGGGCAAACTAGCGATTCAGTGGAGGTTTTTACCTCTTTTGACAGTATGGTCTTACCTGAGAAGCTTCTGCGTGGAATTTACTCTTTCGGGTTTGAGAAGCCATCAAAGATTCAGGAGCGTGGCATTATGCCAATTGCTCAGGGACGTGATGTTCTTGCGCAGGCGCAGTCTGGGACGGGCAAGACTGGAACCTTTACAATTGGTTCTCTTGCCCGTGTTGACCCAACTCTTGAGGAGGTCCAGGTCCTAGTTCTAGTTCCAACACACGAACTAGCAGAGCAGATTTACAAGGTGGCTAAGGGTATTGGTGAATATCTAAATATCAAGGCGCATTATGCGATTGGTGGAAATCCTGTTCGCGTTGACATTCAGGCGATTAAGAGTGGCTGCCAGTTCTTAGTTGGAACTCCTGGCCGTATCTATGATCTTGCCCACCGCGGCGCTCTCAAGCGTGATAATATCCGCGTCCTTGTCATGGACGAGGCGGACCAGATGCTTGAGGACCGTTTCCAGGAGCAGGTAGTGGAGATTCTCAAGCTCGGCTTTCCTCAGCAGACGCGCATTGCCCTCTTCAGCGCGACGATGCCTCCTGAGATTATTAAGTTTACGGATGGTATTCTCACGGACCCAGTTCGCATTCTCATTCCTGCGGAGGATGTAACGCTTGAGGGAATTAAGCAGTATTTTGTCGCGCTTGACCAGGAGGACTGGAAGTTTGATGTTCTCTGTGATATCTACGCCCAGCTTCCAATTAACCAGGCACTTATCTATTGTAATAAGCGCCAGTGCGCTGAGTGGCTCGCTGTCAAGATGAAGGAGGCCAAGTTTACCCTTGAATGTATTCACGGAGATATGCCACCTCTAGAGCGTAAGAAGCGCATGGACGATTTCCGCACGGGCGCTGTTCGCGTTCTTATTAGCACTGATCTTCTTGCCCGCGGTATTGATGTACAGCAGGTAAGCCTAGTTATCAATTATGAACTTCCAGTTCAGCAGGAGAATTATATTCATCGCATTGGTCGTTCAGGCCGTTTTGGTCGTAAGGGAGTCGCAATCAATCTTATTGCGGGCGATGAGATTCGCCAGATGAAGGAGATTGAGCAGTTCTATGCGACATCTGTAGAGGTTCTGCCGAACAATCTATCGGCTATTCAGCTCTAAATCTAGTCTCACAATGGCTATTATGTCCACCAGGACAGTAATCCTTTTCTAGAAATCCTACCTCGGAAATACAACAATTAGTATGTACATCTCGTGCGCTTACTAATCGTTGACCGCTTACAGGGTCATGATACTGACCACAGAACTTCTTCCCACATTTCCAACACCATGAGCGACCACAACCGGCTCCAACATGAAAGACACCCTTAGAATCCAGGCCACAAGAGAAAATATAATTACAGGCATCATCTTTTAGACACCATCGTTCACACCAGGGACACTGCCTTGCATCATCCTTTGTCATCCTGTCTAAGGAGTGCGAATATCATGCCGACAATCAGGGCAGTGAACATTGCGTCCAAACCAAATATCTATACAATTTTTATGAAAGCGATGAGAACAGTGATTAATTGTTCTGATGGCCTGCCCTTCTGTATATCCTTCTTGACATACGCTACAATTCTGGTCATCTGATAATGTAGCTAGACGAAGACTTGTTGCGAGGTCTACTTGAACTTGTGAAGGTCGGACAATTACAGGTTCTAAGGCACTGGGGTCTCTTAATATATTCAAGAAATACTCACTTAGAATATTATTCTGCTGCGTTGTATTAAAAAGTGGTAGAATCTCAATTACATCTCTAGTTGTTCTCAGTGGGACTGGAGCCGGCGGTGGTCTTCTTAATGGCACTTCAGTGTTAACAACAGGGTTCGCCTGATTAAATTCGCGCCGTGCACGATTATAGATATTAAAATGTCTATCCATTTGACGATTTATATAACCAAAGACATCCTGTGGAGTAAGAAAATGTCTCTGGTCATATAAGAAAGCAGGGAAAAAATTATGGATATCATCTAGTAAGGGGACATCATATACACGACTATAATGGCCCATTGTTTCTAGAGAATATATGTCGGTTTGTTTTAGGCAGCGGATTCATCATCTGATTCCGCACCTGCTTCTGCTGCGCGTTTGCGTGAGGAAACATATTTCGCAGTAGCACGCTTTAGTTTAACCTCCTCAAGTTGAATTACCTGACATTTGTAACGCTTACTAATTTCCATCATACCGTCATTAAAGATTTTACGAAGACTCTGGAGCTGAATAGACGAATCAATACAAGCTTCAGTCACTTTCTGAATATCGGTGTGGCCGAGAATACGCCCGTAAATATCTACACAGGCTCCAACAAAGGCTTCATACCGCATACGAAGTTCATCCTTCTTAATTCGCTTCTTCTCTTTCTGCTGTAGGGCCTGCTTCCAGGCCTTCACGTCAATGTCATTCATGAGATAACGCACATTTATTTCAGTATTATCAGAATCCTCGGCGCGATTTGTGGTGTGGGGAATTTCAACATGCTGAATGTGGGTGATAGTGTTCAGGGAAGAATACAGGAAATCATAGACATCTTTTGGAATGGTTGGAAACTTGCGGCGAATATCTCGCTCAAAGGTCCAAGCATTCGGTAGATTTGCGATACAGGGGATATCCCCAGGATTACGAGGCATTATACCTCCATTGGCCGCGCGCAAGTATTCAAAGTAATGGGGATTGTGAATCGCACCGTTAGTAATCTTCTTGCCAGTCAGCCAACTGAAGGGTGTGTTGCAGTTTGTGCAAAACATCTGATCACACCCCTCAATTTTGAAGATATTTGTGCCGCACTCAGGGCAGCCACGACACTCTTTCTTAAGTCGCTGAACAGTAGCGACAGTATCAGGATTACAGGTGTGGGCAGCCTCGCGGGTTACACCCTTAATCTCGCGGCACTCTGGGCAGGCATAGATATCACAGACACCACACTTATACGCCTGGGAAAGGAAGCCACGGCAACCAGTCGCTGGACAGGGCATTACAAAGACACGGCGCTCCTCCTTGGTCGCAGAAGCTCCTGATTTTGCAAACGGGTCCTCACCGCGCTGAAGCATCTCAATACGCCGACATTCATCATAATATTCCAGGCGTAACGTAGCAATCTGTAACTCCATTGCGCGAATCTTGTTAGAAATTTCAAGACGAATCGGTTCGCGTTCATTAGCCTTCTTGCGCCGCTCAACAACAATCTGGGCAGCAGGAAGGCGAGAACGCTCACGGTCAAATAGAATATTTTCACGATGCTTCTTGTATTCTCCATTAATCCAGGTAGTCAGAAGAATAGAATCCATTACTTCTCGTGTCCAACTCTTGCGACACCCCATACAGTGAGGGTCCTCATGAGTACCAATCAGATAGGTCTGTGTACACTTTGTACACGCACTAAAATCGCAATAAGGACACTTTGCCTGCTTCTTATGCGGTTGTTTAGTGAATTCTTCAATACAGAGGGAGCACGACATTGTGCTTAAAAATTGAAACGGTCGGTCACCAATTTTTTTAGTATCGGCGAATGTCAGAAAAGCAAACGCGAGGTATTCTGGGTCTTGCGAATTTTGGCAATACATGTTTTATGAATGCTACTATCCAGGCGCTTCGTCATTGTCCAGAGTGGACCATCTTCTGTACAAAGAATAAGATTCAAGACCATATTACAGACCCAACTAAGCCATGCTCAGTTATGCTAATTGCATACCAGGACCTTCTAAAGAGTATCTGGGGCGGCAGTGGTCCAGGATATGTGAAACCGTATGACTTCTATAATAAACTTCGGCAGGTTGTAAAAGGAACTATTTATGAAGAATTTACCCTGCGACGCCAGCAGGATTCTCACGAGTTTCTTGTCTGGATTCTTGACCAGATGTATATGGCAACACAGAAGACGGTTGATATTACAATCCGTAACGAGGATTCCCTACATCCCATGACTCTGGCGGCAGTTAAGGGATGGAAGACGGCTTTTGAGAAGCAATATAGCCCATTAACGGACCTTGTGTTTGGAATGTATAGGATTCAGTATAAGTGTACTGGATGCTCAGCCATTCATAATCGTTGGGAGACTTTCAATACTCTTAAGGTTTCACTCAAGCACGATTCGGCAGGTAACCCTTATCCTCTAGATAAACTTCTTGAGCTTGAATTCGCAGAGGAAGATATTGATGGTTATGATTGCGATGCGTGTAAAAATAAGACTCTAACAAAGAAGTCCGTGTCTATCTGGCGTCTTCCTAAATTCCTTATTCTAACTCTGAAGCGTTTTACTCCAATGGGAACTCGTGATAATAGTCAATTTAACTATAATGGCGAGCCGGTCTCGTTCAAGAATGTATTTAGTTCTGAGTCAAATGAGCAGACTAAATTTAAATCTTATCAGGTCTTTGGAACTGTAGACCATCATGGAAATCACATGGGTGGCCATTATACAGCACAGACCTTTAGTCCTGTTTGGAAGGTCTGGCATTTATATGATGATGAGAATGCGCAGGAAATTAAGGAACCTCAATTCGGTGTATATACTTATATGATGTTCTTTCGGCCTCTATAAAAAATACGTTCTAAAAGGACCAAGGAAACCGGATTCCTTTACTATTCTATAATGAATATGTGGCGCCAAGGTTTGAAAAAGAATATTATATGACTGTGGTTCACGAACCTTTAACAAGGCTATCCCGTTATTATCTGATGTTGTAACACCAGCATTTTCATATTTGGCATATGCGACTTTATAGTTCTTTTTTTCAAGATTATCACCAGGCTCAGAAGCCCAGTATACTACCTTGGTATGGGGTTTAACCTTAACCTTAACAGTTCGGGTGGCTCCGGCTGGAGTTTGTTCTTGAAGAACTGAAGAGGGAAAGATGGTTTCTCCTAAGAATGGAAGATAGGTGTCGCGATTAAAGACTAGGAAAAACGCAGAGACGCCCATGAGAATATATAGAAGTTTTGTAATTATTGTCTTGCCGATGAGTTTCTCAATAATATTTATATGTAGACCACCAACGAATCCCCAATTCAGGGCTCCTAAGACTATCAAGCCTATGGCTATTATTTGTAGGTATCTTAGCATTTCCTATTCTTAGTGCTACAAATTAGAAACATGCAGTGTGCATTAAAACGGTTTGGACCAGGAATACCAAATACTAAGACTACAGTAGTATCAAAGGAGGTAAATATTAGCCTCCAGAAAATGATGGCCGAGAGAGCCAGGCAAGATAAAATGTGGGATACGACCAAAAAAAAGAGTGAACTTAATAGAGATGGAGCCCCCAACGGCGGCACCTAATAAAAATAAGGTAAAGAATGCAATAAATAAGGCTATTAAAATATTAACGGGTGCCAATGCCAACAGTTCTACATCCGTCATTGCCAATGCCGGTCCTTCAAGTAATAAAACTGCTCGTATTCAGGCATTACAGAAAGAACTTAAAAATATTAAAGCAAAAACTGCTTCTGCTATTGAGGAATATAATAAGACAGAAGATAGACGGGCTGAAAATATTATTAATGCAGAAGGGCCAGGACAGACACATTGGGTTAAAATAACCCCGAAAAATGGTTCTGAAGTTTATTATGAAGGTGCTAAAAGTCGTGATAGAATATATGAATCACAATTACCTAAAAATCATATTATAAATAAGGAATCAAATAATAGTGGAGACTATGCGCCTGAACAAAAAGGTGGAAGCACAAATCAAAATAATACTATTGCCGGCCTAGAAAAACAGATTGTAGTCGCTAAAAAAGAGTTAGAGGTTGCTGAAAAGGACCTTAACGATATTCGTGATAGACAAGCAAAAGATGTTATTGCGGCAGAAGGGCCTGGAATAACAGAATGGATTAAAAGAAACACAGAGCATGGTTTAATTTATGAAGGGGTCAAAGGCCATGGAACAATATGGCCGAATAATCTTCCGAAGAATGCAAAAATTAAAAATGCGCCAAAAACTGGAGGGAAAAGAAAAACAATGAAGAAAAGAAAAACAAGACAAAATTAATTCTATGCCTCCGGTATAAAATCATACTACATAAATAGAGATGGCCGCGCCTAAAACAAATGGCTTTGAGAAAGTTGTTGGACACCTAGAAGAATTAGGAGTTCTTTTAAGAAGACTTAAAATGACATTAGGTGGCAATAATTCAGGTAATGGGGCCGCTCTATCCGCCCCGCCATCAACGCCAAGCTCCCCTGCCTCCCCCTTCCCCCCTTCCCCAGACCTCTCCCCCGCTACACCCAATCGCGGTCCAGCATCTGCGCAACCTAGTGCTGGCGGTCCAGCCGCCGCCACGGTAGCAGAAGCCGCCGTAGCTGCCGCCGCTGCCACAGTTGCTAATGCGCCGCCTGCCTCGCCCGCCGCAGCTAGCGCCGCTGCTTCCCCTGCTGCTGCGGCAGTAAATGCTGCAAGGAACGCGGTAGTTAGTCCAACTCCAGCAAATGTTAATAAAGCAGCTAATGCAGCTCACGCAGCCGCCGCCGCCGCTAATGTTGCGGCCTCTGGAGGTAATGCGGCTGAAGTTAAAGCCGCAGTAAGGGGGGTAAATGCGAATAAGCCGCCACCAAGAATTACAGCGCCCAAAGGTAATAATTCACCTCTCCCATCTGCGGTTCCTTCAGGAAGTAGCACTGTTATAAATATTACTCCTAATAGTAAAAAAGCAAATGTTAATGCTCAACTACCCAAGGCCATCTCCGTCGCAAATCGTGTCAAAGCTATTGAGCAAAAAAAAGGAGGAAGAAGAACCCGTCGTCGCCGCAGCCACCGCGCCCGCACACACAGACGCTAAATCATCCCGACAATTAACTATTAGATTATTGCTTATCAATAAGTAATAATCTACTCTAAGTAGGATGGTTCGTTATACCAGAAGAAAACTCTCAAAAAAGGGCGGTAAAAGAGAAAGTTATGATAACTGGAAAAGCCGCTACAATGCACAACGTTTTAAAACATCAAAAAATCGCGGCTTTATAACTACAACAAATATTAAAAAAAAGGAGAATTGGCTACGAATGAATCCAAAGCCAATTAAGAATGCCTATCAACAACCGGCGCCCTCCCCAGCACCTATGCTCGCACCATCACAAAATATCAATTTGACATCACTCTTAGCAAATGTAAGAAAAGCATCTGCCGATTCAGAAGCGGCGGCGCGCGCAGGAATGGCGGCGAGTAATGCAGGAAGAGCAAATGCTGAAAGAAGGGCGGCGGCGGCGGCAGCTAAACTTAGTGCCGCACAGGAACAGGCCGCACGTGATGCCGCCGCCGCCGAAAACGCTCTTTCACAGAAAGAAGCTGAGTTAGAAAGGCTTAGAAAGGAATTATCTCAAAAACCAAATGCTAAAAATCTTGAAAAAACCCTTGCCGATGCAGAAGCAGCGAAAGCGGCCGCAGCAGCTGCTGTAGCTGCTGCCGAAGCTAGATCTGCCGAAGCTCTTACCGCTGCTAAAGATGCCGCCGATATTCAAGCTGAAGCGGCTCGCAACGCTGCTTCTAGCGCACTTGCCGAGAAAGAAACTCAAATAAGAAATCTTCAAAGCAGGCTGAACGCATCAGGAACAGCAGGAGCTAATCGCAACGCAGCTAGAGCGGCGCTCGCGACCGCTGAACAGGAAAGGACTGCCGCTGCCGCCGCCGCGGCCGAGGCGACCGCTAGAGCGGATGCTACCGCAGTGGCCGCCGCCCAAGCAGCCGCCGCCCAAGCGGCCCTCTTAGAAGAAGCACAAGCAGCCGCCGCGGCCACTGCTGCCGAATTACAAGGTCAACAACAAGCGTCAGCCGCCGCCGCTGCCGCTTCTCAAAAAGAGTTAGAAACTCTAAGGGCTCAACTTAAGAATAAAAAGAATGGTCCCACACCTGAACAAAAAGCAGCTATGGAAAGAGCCACAAAAGATGCGGCAGATGCTCAGAATGAATTACAGTCTCTCAGAGCAGCCAAAGCAGCCGCCGACGCAGCAGCGCGTGCCGCCGCCGCGCGTGAAGCTGCCGCCAAGGCCCAAGCCGCCAGTAGATTTGGTTCTAATATAAATGCAATACAGCAAGAAATAAAAAATGTACAAAATAGATTGAAATCAAGCGTCTAAGTATACATCATCTTAGCAGAGATATCAACAGACCCCTTCTTCTTAAGAAAGAGGTCAATATGCTCCTTCTTAACAACAAAGGGCAGGGTAAAATCCTTAATATAGAATGGCAACTCCTTAGAATTAAACATGCGAAGCATGTTTACCTTCTGAGTAATCTGTTCCATACAACGCTTCAATTCACGAACACCAGTCTCTTCAGAAGCATATTCGCGAAGAACATATTCTAGAATATCCTTTGAAATCGCAACCTTCTCGGTAAGACCAACATCCTTTAACGCAGCAGGAAGTAAATAATTCTCTGCGATAGCGACCTTCTCCTTCTGATTATAACCCTGAAGCTGGATAACAATCATACGGTCAAGTAATACACGGTCAATCTTATTCAAGTCGTTCGCGCTGAAGGTAAACATTACACGGCTCAAATCAATATTCACACCAGCCAGATACTTATCCTCAAACTCTCCATTCTGAACAGGGTCTGTTAGATGAACAAGAAGATTCTGAACTTCCTCACCCTTAGGAGTCGTGCTAATCTTATCTAACTCATCAAACATAAGAACCATACTCATACTCTTGGCGGTACATAGACTATTTACAATCTTACCACAGTGACTGCTCTCATATACAAGTTGATGACCAGTATATGTGCTTGCATCACTATCGCCACCAAGACTAATAAACTGGAAGGGCCACTCTAGAGCCTTTGCTACTCCGCCCTTGATTAGTGACGTTTTTCCAATACCTGGAGGTCCAGAAAGAAGAAGGCTCAGGCCGCGACCAGTAGGATTTGCAATCTTAGTTCCAATGAACTGAAGAATCTGAAGTTTCGCTTCTTCCTGACCATAAATGGCATCGTCTAGACACTTGCGCGCCTTTTGCATAAAGGCCCTACATAGCTCCGCGCCATTATTGATACTAACAGGAAGTTCCTTATAAATTCCAATGGGCATGCTAGTAAGTTTCTCTAGCCAGTTGCGTAGTTTGAAATATTCGCTACTGCCAGAGTCTAAGTTCTGAAGAGAATTATACTTGCTCATAACCATAGACTGTGTCTCAACAGGCAGGTCCATTGTAAGAATTTTAAACATAAGACCCTGCTGAGGATTTACTGACCCCTGACGATTTCCTAGAACAGATAAGAGTTTAATCTTCTTATCTTGAGGGAGGGCCTTAAACTGATCAATCTGTCCATCAATTGTATCTTCATCAGAAGGAGTTGTAATTAGTTTCACAAACTCCTTCACATCTGCGGCCTCTTTTTTCATGTCATGGCGCTTTGGAACATTTTTTTCGGACTCATCAACACCTCCAAAACTAAAGGTGAAAGCATTTGGAGGGGCGCGCTCTTCATCATCTTCGTATTCTTCATCATCCTCGTCATATTCATCTTCGTCGTCGTACTCATCACCATTCATATCATCATCATCTGAAGGTTCTTTCTTACCCTTTTTATCATGTAGCTGTTGTAAAAGGCGCTCCTTTTCCTTCTGTAGCTTATTAATTAAGGCTTCAGTCTTATCTCCAGATTTAACTACATTCTTCTTACCACTGCGTAGTTTCTTTGAAGTCGGGCCGGATGATGATGACGATTCTTCTGTAAACATATCATCGGAAGAACCATAATCTATAAGGCCACGAATGTTGCCCTTACTGTCAACACTAGTGTCATCGTCATCATCACTAGACTGCTTCTTGATAGGTTGGAAACCCTTCTTTTTATCGTTTTTCTTAACCATGGGGTCGGCTCTATTGAAATAGTCCCGTTTCATCTTAAGTGGTTTAAGCAACTTATATGCGTTCAATTTTTAGACCCGGTTGTACGGGACTAAATTACCCCCTCGCAAATTATACCAAGGGTAAAATTTGCGAGTATCCTTATTTGTCAATTGTGCGATGGTTTATATAATTTAACGGCGGTTGCGGCTGCTGCGGTTGCGGCGGCTGAGAAGGCCACGGATAGCGGCGTTGGCGCGACCCGTGACCTTGAGGCCGACACGATCTACACCACGAACTCCACGCTTGAGAACATTGCGCGTCGTGTTTGTGACGGCGCCGGCAACATTGCTACCGAGGCCGAGCGCCTGGTGGATCGGGCCGTAGAGCTTTCCAAAAAGACCGCCGCCCCCATTCTTGCGTGTATTACGGCGATTACGGCGAGTATTGCGACGATTTGGCATTTCTAATATAGGGCTCTATAAAATATTACGCGCCTAGGATGAACCACGGAAAATGTCTAAACAGTCCATTAATGCAAATCCAGCTTTTCTAGTAAGTCCGGGATAAAGTGTGGACCGTTTAGATAAAATATCGGTCATAGGACCTTCACAAATCTTTGCCAGTCCCTGGCGAATCTGAACCAAGATAGGCAGTTGCTTTTTATGGAATGCTCGGGTCATACGTAAAAGGCAGTCAATATACTCATCAATAAGCTGCTGCTTTTCTTCACCAGCCACTGCATGAATACGAATCTGATTTAGAATAGTTGTATATAGTTTTTCTAATTGTTCCTGTTCTAGAACACCGAGTGATGTTAACTCTGCCAAGAATTGGCTGTATCCTAGACGATGGAACTTTTCACGATTTCTCTGAACAAATGACTCATAGTCCTTAGTTTGTTCTTCAGTTACTTCTTCAAAGATCGTTAAATATGATATATATAAGGCTTCTAACTCATTACGAAGTGTCTTATATTCTACGCTCAATTCACCAATCATGCGGGCATATAAGGCACAGTAAGTCGGTTCGGCCGCCGCCTTCTTAAATACAAGAACCATAAAACTCTGTAGAAATTCCTTCTCATCACTGTCTAAAATCTGCTGTAGAAAGGACTTAATTTCATCATAATTGGCAGCACTAAACTTATTTAGTTTATTCAGAATCACCTGGTTTAGAATCTTATCCTCAACGGCAGACTCCTGGTTCTTAAATTTACTAACATACCGGCCAGTTGGCTGAGGGGCAGATGGCCGTCCAGGAGGTTTTTGTGCCCCGCTGCCACGCCAACGCCCAAGATTAGAGCGCTCCTTGCCTGGGGCCGCGGCCCGTGCACGCCACTGAATGGGCGCATCACCCTCAGACTTCTCAGCCGCAAGACATTTTTCTCTTACTGTCCTGGAGTTACGACAAATATCTTCTGATAAGGCGGTGGCAGCTTTCATGCGTAACCCAAGGATATTTAGAATTTTGGCTTCAAGGTCTGTAGCCATAGTCTCCTAAATATAGTATACTACTGCGCCTTTTAATCCCTTAAACAAAGCCCAACTAAATTAGATGAATATTTTACAGGAACTAGGAGATAGTGAATTAGTTCAACATATTCCATCATTTGACCTTCCACTTCAAACAGGAAAAGATGAGTTTGTAAAACAATTAAATACACGGTTTACATGTTCAAGATCATTACTTATAAAGCGCCAGAATGATATTCTTACTCTAAGAAAGAATCCTGAACTCCTGGAGTCGGTCTATGAGTCCTTAAAGGGTCTCGCAATTTCTGAAAAAATAATAGAGGAACAAAAGGCCTCAGATACAGAGAAGGCCGCAGAGGGCCAAATCTTCTTTCAGGATGATATGAAGCCATTAAATACTATACCCTATTTAATAACCCTGGTTGTCTTTTTTAAGATTTGGATATTTCCTCTTCTCGGTCTAATGACACCTATCCTTCTACTTATATCACCATATATAATTCTTCAAACCGTTTTTGGGATGAATATTCCTTGGGAAATGTATATACAAATGATGAAACAACTTGTTCTTGGTGTTAATGGAAATGAGCCTTGGACTATAAAACATTATCTACAAATTTTCTGGACACTGGCGAGTCTTGGACAGGGAATTGTTCAACCCTTTATGACATCATATCATACGGCAAAGGTTGATAAGACAGTTATCCGTCGTGGTGAAGCCCTTATAAAAATTCACACAACAGTTTCTAGTATATATAGTAAATTCAAAAAACTAGATGTAATGAAGGATTGTCCTCTTATAATGCCAGAAATTCCCACAGATGTTCGCGAGGCTGTAGCCTGGATGAATGAAGAACCGGCAGGAATTAAAATTATAAAACTACTCATGGGCCGTATAACAATTCTTACAACTCTTGCCAATGACAGAGCCTGGTCTCCAGTTAAATGGACAGGGGATTTGACTCTAAGAAATCTTTCAGACCTTGCTATATCCCCATCAAAACGTGTTACAAGTGATGTTAATATCCAGGGACATACCTTATTAACAGGACCAAATCGTGGTGGAAAATCGTCATCCCTTCGTGCCATTCTACAGCAGGTCATACTTGGACAGGTATTTGGATTTACTAAGAACGCACAGGGTTCTTGGAACCCTTTCTACAGTGTTCTTACAAGACTCAAGAGCCGTGATACGGCAGGTAAGGAGAGTTTATTTGAAATGGAAGTAAGAAATGCGAGCAGAATGATTCATAGTGTAAGAGCTTCATCTAGAAACTCTTTGATACTTATTGATGAATTGTTCCATAGTACAAATCCTCCCGATGCAGAAATAAGCGCACGCATATTCTTAGACCAGCTATGGGTTTTACCGAAGGTGAAAAGTATTATTAGCACGCATATTTTTACACTCTGTGAAGAACCACCGGCAAATATCAAAACGCTATGCTGCCCTGCGACTATTAATTCAGAAATGGTTATATCTTATACCTACACTCTCCGAGAAGGTGTATGTAGCGTAAGTAGTGTCAGCGAAGTTTTAAGAGAATCTGGATTGTTACGCGCTTAAATAATAATCAAAAAAGAACATAGACAAGCAGCAGAATGCCTAGTGATGGCGTAGTAATCGGTATCGTACTTGGTTTAGTCTTTGCAGCGGTGAGCTATTATCTCTATAGCCGCATTGGCCAGCTTGAGCGCAAGGTTGGCCTTATGGAAAATATTCTTCTAGACCTCAAGGTTACAACAGAGCAGGCTCTTATTTCGGCCACCGAACCTGAACATTCCCATTCTAACTTTGTTCCATCAGCGCTTTCTGAGGAGGAAAGTGGACCTACTGAAGACGAGCGTGAGGTGAATGTTGAGAAGTCTATACGGTCAACCTCATCTAAACAACGTGTTCAGGTTGAGCGCGCATCTGTCAGTGCGAACTACGAGGCCATGACATACAAGGAGCTTGTTCAAGTCGCGAAACAGAAGAATATCACTGGAACTCGCAATTTAAGTAAGTCACAGGTCATTGATATGATTCGCCGCCATGATTCTGGAGATGTCTCAGAGCAGGTAGAGGAGGGCACGGACCTCACAGAGCTTCTATCGGCTCAGGCTGTCTCAGATTCTGCCGCCCCTCTTGATGACGGTGAGGTTGATAATAGCCTTGGCCAGTAAGTGGAGCTATATTAGATTTATTATTTCAGACTAATTATAATGTCTCTGAAATAATATATACTTGCGAATATTTCAAACTTATGACCTACCGATGAGGGTTGATAAGAGTTTTGGAGTTAAATTGATAGTTGTGAAATTACTTAGGTAGCTTAAATTGGCCCTGCTAAGAGTAGAAACTAGCCCAATTAGATTATCATTGAACTGAACAGAGTTTGAAGTATTGTCAATTGTTAAATTATTATCTGTTAAACTTATACGAGCATTAGAACCAACATTAATTAATGGAGTAAAATTTGGTTTGTAGGCTACTGAATTTAAGGGTCCTCCTGAAAATTGATTAGCCGATTGTGTCCAATTAGAACCATCAGGACTATATAATATTGTATTTATTCCACCACTTGCTATCCATTTATTACCTACATATTTTACATATATTCCTATACTATTTGTAAACCCTCCATTATTAGCACTAGTCCAATTAGAACCATCGGGGCTATATATTATTGAATTTTTTTGGTCACTTCCAATACCAGTGGCTACCCATAATCCATTTCCATATGCTACATTACAACCAGTTTGGCCACCAAAAAATCCTCCATCATTAGCATCATACCAATTAGAACCATTACTACTATATAATACTGAGTTAAATGAACTATTACCAGAGCCAACGGCAACAAATAACCCATTTGCGTATATTACAAAGTTCCCAGTACCGTTAAGAAATCCACCACTAATAATATTACTCCAATTAGAACCATTTATGCTATATAATATTGAAGCTTGAGCATTATTACCTCTGCCAACAGCTACAAATATATTATTTCCCCATGCCACAGAAGTACCTCTATGTTTGAGGAAACCAGTATTTAAAGCATTATTCCAATTAGTACCATTATCTGAAGACCACTGGATTGAATTTAAAATATTGGCACCTGAATCATTACTACCAATACCAACCGCTACTAAAACACCATTGCCATACGCTATAGAATTATTACCAAAATTACTAAATCCACCAGAACTAGCATTGGTCCAATTAGAACCATCTGTACTTAATAAGATTCCTAGATAGCTTGCTGCATTTGTAGTTCCAAATCCTATCCATCTGTTATTTATATATTTTATATAATATCCAATATTACCAAAAAATCCACCCGTATTAGCATAATTCCATACTATACCATTAGAACTCCATTTAATCGCACGTTGATAACCACTATCATAACCAGTGGCAACAAATACATTATTTGCATAGTCTATAGAATAAGCTTCACCTCCACTAAATCCAGGAGAAGCAGGAGTCCATGTATTACCCCCATTAGTACTATATAATATTGCATTTTGACCAATACCAGTAGCAACCCATATACTATCAATAGTTGTGCTCGGCCTTATTGATAATACAGTTGATGATATAGAAGAAATATATATATTATTTTTATTAATTGGATATATAAGTCCAGATGGACCAGTCAGACCAGTTTCGCCAGTATAAGTTACACCACTTGCGCCTTGAACACCAGTTGCACCTTGAATACCAGTAGAGCCAGAATAACCTACTCCTGTAGCGCCTCTAAGACCAGTAGCACCTTGAATACCAGTTGGACCAGTTAGACCTGTTGGGCCTGTTAGACCTGTTTGACCATTTGGACCATTTGGACCAGTTGGACCCGTTTGACCATTTGGACCAGTTGGACCGGTTTGACCTGATAAACCAGCCTGTGCTAGTCCAGTAGCACCAGTTGGCCCAGTTGGCCCAGTTGACCCATTTGGACCACTCAAGCCAATTAAACCGGTGGGCCCAACACCAGTTGGTCCCATTAGTCCTGTTGAACCCATGAGGCCTGTTGAACCAATTCTTCCTGACTGGCCAATTGTGCCTACACCGGTTGGACCAGTCAAACCAGTTGAGCCGATAATTCCAGTGTCACCTGTTTCCCCACGAACACCGATAGGACCACGGGGTCCAATTGGACCCCGTTTACCGGGTGGATTAACTAGATGATAATAGATATGCTCATTATTCATTCTATCTACTTATGCAAGACTATTAAGATAGTTAACAAGTGTTGTAGTAAAGGTTACATTCAAAAGATTATTCAAATTTGTTAGGTTTGTATTGCTCAAAATATTTAGGGCAGCTATTGTGCTATTATTAAATTGAAGTGTATTAGATGAATTATTAAATGATAAGTTATTATTTGACAGACATATAAATATATTTGAATTAATATTAATCAATGGGATAAAAGGTCCACCCCCATTATATGGGTTTATATAAATAACATTTGTTGATAATGAGGATATATATATATTACGATTTTCTAGATTATTTGGGCCGGTTGGACCTTGAACGCCCGTTGAACCGGTTGGACCGGTTGGACCTGTTGGGCCTGTTGGACCTTGAACCCCTGTTGGACCTGTTGGACCTTGAACCCCTGTTGGGCCTGTTGAGCCTGTTGGACCTGTAGGACCGGTTGGACCACTTGGACCTTGAATACCAGTTGAACCTTGAATACCCGTTGGACCGGTTGGACCTGTAGGACCTTGAATGCCTGTAGGACCGGTTTGGCCAGTTAGACCTATAACACCAGTAGGACCAGTTGGGCCCGTTGGACCTTGAATTCCCGTTAAACCTGTCAGACCAATAGGTCCTGTCGGGCCTGTAGCACCTTGGATACCAGTTGGGCCTTGAGGACCATTAGCACCTTGAGGTCCAGTGGCACCTGTAATACTTATACCAGTAGCTCCGGTAACACCTGTAGCACCAACAAGGATTCCAGTAGCTCCTTGAAGACCTGTAGCACCAATTCCACTTACTCCAGTTGCGCCATGTGGCCCTGTAAGACCACGCGGTCCCATCGGACCCCGTGGTCCAGGCCTACCTCTTGCACCAAGATTATCATTATTACTTATATAATAATGAACACTATTATCTTCCATATCTATTAATATATCTACATAAAATCTATAATTATTAATGAAGGACCGCCATTTACTCCTTGCATATTTGGGATTCCACCTCCAGCACCACCTCCATAACCACCTGTGATAGCAGGCGAATATGAGAGAGCATCTTGACCCGAAGCACCTCCATTTCCTGTTTGACCTCCAGGCCCTAATCCAAGTGCAGGGCTACCACCCATCCCACCTCCCCCACTGCGTCCATTACCACCGGTAGGATGTCCGCCAACCTCACCTCTACCATAAAGAAAACCGTAACCGTCCCCACCATTCCACCCACCTCCATTACATCCATCTGAACCACGCAAGATAACTGCATCGCCAGATGTACAATAACCACCCATACCAATTCCACCTGAACCGGCTCCTCCATCACCATTAGCTCCACCATTTATGTAATTTCCAGTAAGTCCATAAAATGCATAAGAAGTGGTAGAGGCATAATTGGCAAAACACGCAGTAATACCAGCTATATTAGATGACATAACACATGTTATTATGCCACCTGGATTACATAGAGTTGTAAATATAACTGTGCCACCGGCTCCACCGCCCCCACCGGCTCCACCGCCATTCTGTGCGCCATTACCGCCGCCGCCTCCAATATTTGTAATTCTAATATTAGTATATCCAGGTGGAATTGTAACTTGACTATTAATTGTAACATAAAATGTAGAAATTGAAGAGAATGCTGATAATAAAATAATATTTGTTGTTAAAGCTCCGCCTATAGGTGGAAGAACACCGGGCGGGCCTACGTCACCTGTTGCTCCAGTACTTCCAGTAATACCAATAACACCTGTAGGACCTGTCGCACCAACTGGACCTTCAATTCCTTTAATTCCTAAACGGCCTCTTTGCCCTTGAGCGCCGGCAGGACCTTGAGCACCAGTAGGACCTTGAGCACCAGTAGGACCTTGAAT
>Ga0114958_10001321_pt1 | contig 19690 bp, 21 predicted proteins | sample C_130208_EF_Meta_FD_89577 | JGI IMG/M metagenome (GOLD analysis project Ga0114958, IMG submission 89577) | Freshwater microbial communities from Lake Croche, Canada to study carbon cycling - C_130208_EF_MetaG | ecosystem: Environmental > Aquatic > Freshwater > Lake | place: Lake Croche, Canada...
AAGCATCACTGCAATATCTGCGGCGGAACGCTGGATCACTGCACGGCTCACTAGGGGCTCTGCCAACAATCGGGGGTAAAACGCGGGCCGTCCGAAAGCGGGCGGCCCGTTCTTTTATCCCGCACGCAGGTATCGGGAAAGATCCTTGCGGAGTATCTCCCGAGCGTGGCTCTGCCGGCGCTCAACGGCCTTGACCGAGCACCCCGCGATTTCGGCGACTTCGGCCTGGGACAGATGTTCGTACTCGCACAGCACCAGGGCCTCGCGCAGATCGGGCGGGAGCCTTGCGATGGCCTTGTTCACGGCTTCTTCCCTCTCCCGCGATTCGGCGGCCTGGTGGGGATCCCCTTCCATGGTTACGGCATCGGCTGCGTCGAGCGGGAGGGTCGGATGACGTCCTTGCCAGCGGAGGTGATTGCGTCCGAGGTTTGCGGCAATGCCAAAAAGCCACGAGGAGAACTTGGCATCCGGCCGGAATTTTCTCCGGCCCTGATAGAGGCGCACAAAGGTTTCCTCCGCCAATTCGAGCGCTGAGGATTCGTTCCCGACGAGGCGGAAGAGGAAGGCAATCACACGAGCCTTCCACCGATCCATGATCTCGTTGAGAGCCAGATCCTCACCCGCGGCGAGGCGCGCCATGGCCCCCCTATCCTGATCGGGGGTTTCGGTCATCAGTGTGAATCGCAGGAGTCGATGACCAGCGGAAGGACCTTCCGGAGATACTCCTTGCGGCGGTCGGGAGGAAGTTCCGCCGCCACGGCGTAGAAATGCTCCAGCATGGCGAGGCGTGTCTGTGTGCGGATGCTATCGGTTTCGGCCACCGCATCTCGGAGGGAGGGTGTCACGCTTCCGCAACCGAGGGCGACTGTCTCGAGTCGGGCATTGGCATCGCACATCCGGTCGCAGTAGGGGCCGCACTGGGAACCATATTCTGCCTGGAGTTGCCTCACTCGCTCGGCTTTTTCCGGGCTCAGTGCGTATTCATGGCAGAGCCATGAGGAAGGCGGCCCCTGGATGAGGCGCCTCGTGATCAGCGCGGCGGCGGCACCCGTGAGAATCACGGCCAGAAGGACAAGAAGGCCGCGTTTCATGGGTGGTCGGTGGGGCGCAAAGTATCAGCGATGAAACGCGTAGGGGTTCAGAGAGCGCAGGTAGCGCTGCTCTTGGGAGCCCTGTGCCTGAAGACCGCCGATCATCACGCCTCCGAACAGGGCGATCGCCACGGCAGCCGCAGCCAACCGGGGGCGCGCCATGAGTTGCAACCAAGAAAAAAGGGAATCCCACCCGCCGCTTCCGGGGCTTTCTAAGGCCTCAATCCGAGACCAGACGCGCCGATTGAAGGCGCGGTCGGGTTCGATGACCGGAAGCGATTCTCTCAGAAGGTCAGAAAGTCTTTTGTCCTCGGGATGCATGTCAAAAAAACAATGTCTGAAGTATCAACGAACCAGTCGGCGGGGGCAGGCTTTTTTTGCACCGCCCCCGCCGTCTCCGAGTCCCTTACTTGCAGCAGGAGGAGCAGCTGCCCCCCTTGCATTTTTCACAGGAACTGCAGGTTGTCTTACAGCAGCTCTTGCAGGCACTTTCGGCTGCCGTGGCGGTAGCCAGTCCCAGACCGGCAATGATAGCGAGCATGGCGCCGGCTTTGATCAGTGTTTTCATATTTCTGTTTTGTTTGTTCCGAGCGGGAATCATTCCCGTTCTGGAAGTAATTCACCGCGCAAGGCAGAATCCCCCCGAATATTTTCGAGGGTCATAAGATTTGAGTGCATCACCGGGATAAAAAACGGAACCGCGCGCGACGTGAGCGTGCGGTTTCGAAAACAACCCTTCTGACAAAATGGCCCTCACCCTATGCTTTCCAGGTCGAGAAGTATTCGGCGACGGCATCTTTCCAATGACGGGGGACGATACCGGTCGCAGCCGTGAACTTCGACGTGTCGAGCGGTGTGCGCGGAGGGCGCACCGCCACGAAAGCTTTCATGTCCGAAAGTGAGAGGGGGGCCACGGTTGTGGTAAGCACCGGCACGCCGTTCTTTTTGGCGCACTCGAGTGCGTACTCGCCGTAGTCGCGCCAGGAGCAGGTGCCACTATTGCAGAGATGATAGATGCCGCCGGGGAGTGCAGGCTTGAGAAATTCAGCCAGCCAGCCAGTCATATCCTCGGTATAGGAGGGGGAGGATGTCTTGTCATGAACGGCCGCCGCATCGGGCGATGTCAAGGCACGGCGGACGATGGCGTCGACAAAGCTCGGCTTGTCGGGGCCAAAGACCCACGAGACGCGCACCACGCAGTGGCGGGGTGAGGCGGCGAGCACTTCGAGATCGCCCTCCAGTTTGGTTTTCCCGTAGTGGCTCAGCGGGTTGGGTTGGTCCTGCTCTGTGTAAGGGCTGTCGAGAGACCCGTCGAAGACATAGTCGGTTCCGATGTGGATCAACCGCGCCCCGCGTGAGGCACAGAGTCGTGCGATCAGGGCGGGGGCCTCGGCATTGATCCTGAAGGCAAGCTCCCGGTCCCGCTCGCAGCCATCCACATCGGTGGCCGCGGCGCAGTTCACGACGACATCGCCCTCACCAAACTCCCGGGATGCCAACCCTTTCTCCGCCTCCACGGGATCGGAGAGATCGACATGGGTTCGCGTCAGGGGGAGAACGGCGGAGCCGGGGAACTCCTTCCACCTGCGTGCAAGCGCTGAGCCAAGTCGTCCGTTGGAACCGAGAATCACAACCTTCATGGAACTGAGGATGCATCATGCCCCCGGAATTATGAAGGATTGAATCCTTGGCTCCGCCGCTCTGGTCAACGCATTCTCAAGGTGATTCAGCCACCAGCACCCCGACCTCGTTCCGATGCCGCCCACCTATCTCTGCCAACGCTGCACGGCATGCTGCCGCTGGCCGGGCTTTGTGAAGGTAACCGAGGAAGAGATCCGGTCGATTGCAGGCCATCTGGGCGTGGAGGAAGGGGCCTTCATTCAGGAGTACACGCGCCTGCGACCCAACAGGGACGGGCTTGCCCTCATCGACCGTGAAGATGGAGCCTGTTTTTTTCTGAACGGAAACGAGTGTTCGATCCAGCAGGTGAAACCCCAGCAGTGCAAAGACTTCCCCAATGCCTGGAACTTCCCCGGTTGGAGGGATATCTGCGAGGCGATCGAAGTTCCCGCACGCGACGAAGCCTGACGGGTAATTAGCACTAGCGGTGGGTGGAATTCTCTGGGGAAAACGGCTTCGAGGGGGGTGCCGGAGAGGTGGAAAATCACCTGGTTGGGGGTAGTGGGAGAATGGGAAAAAGCCCGATCTTCAGATAACAGCTTTGACCGCGGCCTCCCACTTCTGTAAGTCACTCTCCGTGGTACGACGCTCGTCCAAGACATCCCAACTGCTCCATCCCGTGGTCTCTTCTGAAGCGGAGAGGGTATTCCAAGGAATGGCTGTTGCCCCGGGTATCGCCGAGGGCAAGGTGATGATTCATTTTCAGGAACAGGAGGCGATCCCATTCCGCGATCTGGCCGATGGGGAATTGGATACGGAAGTTGCTCGTTTTGAAGGGGCTTTGCTTGCGACAAGGAAAGAGATTCTGGAGCTCCAGGCTCGACTTTCGGAATCAGCGGGGGCCAGTGACGCGGGCATCTTTGACGCCCATCTCCTCGTGCTCGAGGATCCGACTTTAATTGAAGAGGTCCTCAAGGGGATCCGTAATCAAAAGAACAACGCGGAATTTGTCTTTCAGGGCGTCTCCCACCGCTACATCAAAACCCTTTCGGCCATCGATGATCCCTACCTTCGGGAGCGGGCCGTCGATCTCGAGGATGTGTCGCGCAGGGTCATCCGTCATCTGCTCGGCAAGTCTGGTCAGCGGCTTGCGGGACACGATCGCAACCATATCATTGTTGCCGACGAACTGACCCCTTCTGACACTGCTACGCTGAACCGGGAAAATGTCGCCGGATTCATCACCGAGAAGGGGAGCAAGACGTCGCACACCGCGATCATGGCGCGCGCGCTTGGGATCCCCGCCATCGTCGGACTCGAGGGGATCTGCTCCAACCTGGAAAACGGGAACACGGTTCTTCTGGACGGATACAGCGGAAAGATCTTTCTGAATCCCACGGCGGCCACGCTCTCAGAATACCAGCGGGTCGCCCAGGAGAAGGAGCTCATCGAAGAGGGGCTCGACAGCATCAAGGCGTCAGAATCGATCACCTTGGACGGACGTCGGATTGCACTCGCCGCGAACATCGAGCTGCCCGAGGAACTCGAGGATGTAAAAGCCTGCGGCGCGGAGGGCATCGGGCTGTACCGGACGGAATTTCTCTACTTCAACAGAACCGTTCCCCCGGATGAGGAGGAGCAATACGGTGTCTACAGGCATGTCGCGGAACGGGCGGCTCCCCATGGGGTGATTATCCGCACGCTCGATATCGGAGGCGACAAGCCCACCGAATGCCTGGATCTCGGGCACGAGGAAAACCCGTTCCTCGGATGCCGTGCCATCCGTTTCTGCCTCAACAATCCGGAAATTTTCAAGACACAGCTCAAGGCTATTCTCAGGGCCGGTCTCCACGGGAACCTCAAGATAATGTTCCCGATGATTTCGGGCCACGAGGAACTCCTCCACGCCAAAGCCCTGCTCCGTGAGGCGGTCGACGAGCTCAAGGCGAGCGGAACGGCGTTTCAGGAAGACATGGATCTCGGAATCATGATCGAGGTGCCGAGTGCCGCGATCACGGCCGCGATGCTCGCCCCCGAAGTAAAATTCTTCAGTGTCGGCACCAACGACCTTCTCCAGTACCTGATGGCGGTGGATCGCGGGAACGAGCGGATAGCCCACCTCCACGACCCGTCGAATCCCGCCGTTGTCAGGGTGCTCAAGATGGTTGTCGATGCAGCGCATGCGGCGGGCATCTGGGTCGGCGTCTGCGGCGAACTGGCTGGAGATATTGAGTACACTCCGCTGCTCGTGGGCCTCGGATTTGATGAGCTGAGCGCCAGCACGGCGCTGGTCCCGCGGGTCAAAAAAGCGATCCGCAGCCTTGATGTCGGGGCCTGCGAGGAAATCGTCCGCCATGCACTCTCGGGAGAACGTGCCGCCGAGATCTATGCGCGCACTACGGGACTCGCCCGGGTCCGCTACGGGGAACTTTTTTAAAAAGAATTCGCAATCGACAGCCGCTACCGCATAGGACTTGTACGACTGCCAATCACGAGAACACTTCCCTATCATGAAAACCCTGATCGTTTCCCTGCTCCTTCTATTAGCCTCCCACGGATACGCCCAGCAGGCCGGCCCTGAGGGAAGCGCGGCTCCTGCCCAGGCCAATACCCCGCAAAGTGGCTCCAAGGCCCTCCAATACAAGGTGATCAGCGGGTTCAAACAACCCTTTAACGCCGATCTTCAGTCCTACATTTCCAACGGCTGGACCCCTGTGGGTGGAATATCGGTGACCTCCTGGAACAACGATCTGTATTTCGCCCAGCTCCTGTCAGGCCCAGCTGGTACCAATTACTGATCCTGCTAGCGCGGAGTTCTAGGCAGTGCCGACTTTCCGTTGGCAGAGGCGCTACGAGCCCCCACTTCAAGAATGTAGCGGGCAATGTCCCGGCTGGCATCTGGCTTGGAGATTACCGCGAGGTTTTTCTTCCAGCGTTTCCAGGTGGCCCCGTGTTCGGCGAACACTTCGCCGACCGACGCGGCGAGGGCCTTCGGGAGAAAAGCCGCCAGCCGGCCAATATCGTGACGCTGGATCAACTCGATGTTTCCCTCCTCCTGCCCGGGAACCACGTGACTGACAAGAATCGGGCAACGGGCCGCCATGGCTTCGTGCACGATCGCCCCCCCAGCCTTGCCAATGTACAGGTGGTGGGAGCAGAGAAGTTCGGGAACCTTATCGGTCCAGCCGACAAGATGCGTGCGCACGCCGTCGATCACGCCGGATAAGGAAATTGCGCGGTGAAGCGCCTCAAGCCTGCCGGTGACGACGGTGATCTCCACATTGGGAATCGCCTGCAGTTCACGGATCGTCGCGATGGCATTCCCGGCCTTGGAGGAGGGGAGAAAGAGTATCCTGTTGGCTCCATGGATCACGGAATCCAGCGGCTTGAGGGTGGAGAAGCGAGGCGTGACGGGAAACCCAAGGGTTTGGATTGCTTCGGACGGGACACCACCCTTCACCAGGATCTCGGCCGTTTCGGAATCCGCCACAAGAAACGTCTCACTACCCGCCCGATACCACGAGGAATTAACCGCTGTCGAGTCGGTCACCATCGTGAGGAGTGGTGCTTGGGAGGGGGCGTGACCGCGCTTCCGCAGTTCCGCAATCAGGTAGGCGTAGAGCGGATAGGTGGAGACAATGACATCGGGATGATACCCCTCAATCTCCCTCTCCAGAGAGTTCCGGAGATTGCCTGCCATGGGGATGGTTTTCTCAAGATTACCCGGCTTGTCGAGCAGGGCAAAAATGGCGCTCCAAACGAGGGGGAGTTTGTTGATGGCAAGACCGTAGCCTGCCTGCAGGACTTTGGTGAAGGTCGGGATGGTTTGAATATAAACATCCACGACCCGCGCCTCGGCTCCCTCGTGCTCACGGATAGCCTCCGCGATGCAGCGGGCCGCCGTGTTGTGTCCTTCTCCGAATCCGGCTGTAAGAATCAGGATGCGCATGGAAAAAGCAAAAAGCTAAAGGCAGAAAAAGAAACCAAGGGAGTGCGGCTGCAGGGTGTTCCTATAAATTCCCGTGTTTACGAGTGCCACATTATTCCCTTGATGCCCCTTATTTGCCGAAAAGATAGTGCGATACGATCCACTCCTCGCCGCCCTTGTAGCCCCACAGTTCGGCACAGGACATGAAGAAGACGCGCCAGTAGGCGCGCCACTGGGCAGCCTGGGCCACCCCGTAGGTCTTTTCCAGAATCGGGGTAATCGACTTCTTGTTGGCATCCATGGCCTGGAGCCAGGCCTCCGAGGTTCTTGCGTAATGGGTTCCGCTGACCTTCCAGTGATGCTCGATGTTGAGATCATTCTGGAAATACAAGAGCAGGTCGTGGGATGGCATCGTTCCTCCCGAGAAAAAATAACGCGTGATCCAATCCGAGGGGTCTTTTCCCTCGAAGTGGTAAGAGTGGTCGCGATGGGTGAAGATGTGGACAAAGAGCTTCCCGGAGGGGGTCAGCCATCCGGCGATCCGCCTCATGAGCTCCCGATAGTTTTTCATGTGTTCAAACATCTCGACGGAGACAGCCCGGTCGTAGGTTCCGGGCTCGGGAGGGCCGAAGGTGTTCATGTCAGCCGTGATGATCCGGACATTGTAGAGCTCGCGGCGATGGGCCTCGGCCTCAATGTGGAGGCGCTGGGTGTAGGAATTCGAGACAGCCGTGATGGAGGAATTGGGATACTGCTCCGCCATCCAGAGTGTGAGCGATCCCCAACCGCACCCCAACTCAAGGATCTTTTGTCCATCCCTCAATTCCGCCCGCTGGCAGGTGAGGCGCAGCATCTCCTCCTCGGACTCGGCAAAGGTGGTGTCCGGCGAGGGCCAGTAACCGCTGCTGTATTTGAGACGGGGGCCGAGGACCTGAAGGTAGAACTCCGTCGGCACTTGGTAGTGCTGTTGATTCGCATCAGCGGTATTGATGGCGATTGGCGAGGCATCCAAGCCCTCGCGAAAGGCGGCAAAGCGGGCATCCCGTTCTTCGAGATTTCCGGCCCCCTCCTCGCGAAGCTTCGCATAAAGCAAGCGGCGGATTCCCAGCCGGATCAGGCTATCGGGAACGAGCCCGGTGGAGAGAAGTGCATCAAGTTTACTCATGGCATGTGTACTAAGACTTGGAAAACCAGGGAACGAAGGCACTGGTTGTGCGTTGGTACTCCCTATAGGCATCGCCTTTGGAGCGAAGCGACTGCTGCTCAGTGTAAGGAATGCCGGTTACGCGGAGGAGGAAGAAGAGCATTAGTGCGGGCGCAAAAACCGTTGTCCAGCCCCACGGTGCCGGGAGCGCAAAAATGAAGAGGGCCACCCACACCAGCCACTCGAAGAAATAATTGGGGTGTCGGGAAAAGCGCCAGAGACCCCGCGTGCAGACGCGGGCTCGGTTCGCGGGATCAGCCTTGAACAGCGCGAGCTGATGATCCGCAAGCGACTCGCCGGAAATGGCCACAAGCCAGATCGCAATACCCGCGTAATCCAGAAAGCCCAGCCCGATGCGGGAATCAAAATTTGAAAGAAGAACGGGGATGCTGAGGATTGAAAGCAAGAGTGCCTGGGCTTGGAAGAACCAGAAAAAGAAAAAGCCCTCGTGCCCTACGACCGCGCGCCGGAGTTCCGCATAACGGCCGTCCTCCACGGGATGATGACCCATGACTCTCTTCCAGAGGTGGATACCCAGCCTTGTGCTCCAGATGACCACCATCAGGGTAATCAGATTGGATCTGCTCGGCTCACCGTCGCCAAGGACCCTGTAGAGGAGAGCCAGAGGGGCAAAACCCAGTGCCCACGCGATATCGACGATCCCCGCATTGTGAATCCTCATGGAAATCACCCAGACAACCAGCATGAGGATGCTCGCGAGGCAGAGTCCCAGAATGAACAGTCCGAGAGGGCTCATTTCAAGCGACCGCCCCGTGAAACAGCGTGATCCTGCCTGTCGCGATGGTGGCCAAGGTCATAGGCGGGTGACGTGATGTCAAGATTGTCCGGACGTGTGTAGACCGCCTGCGCCACCGAGATGTGCCGCGTGCCGAAACCGGCTTCGCAGTAGCAGAGGTAATAGAGCCACTTTCGGATGAAAGCCGCATCGTATCCCTGTGCCTTCACCTGAGGAAGTGCTGCCACAAAAGCCGCGCGCCAGTCTTTCAACGTTTTGGCATAGAAGGGGGTCATATCCTCGTAATCCAGCAGGTTGAGATTTCCGGTGGCGTTCATCGCCTCGGTGATGCGGCGCATCGACAGCAGCAGGGACCCCGGGAAGATATGCTTTTGAATAAAATCAACGCCGTCGCGCAGGATGGGATACTGGTTGTCGGGGCAGAGGATCGTCTGGATTCCGAGCAACCCCCGCGGTGCCAGCAACTCCGCGACTTTTGCGAAAAAGGTCTCGACGTAGCGGTCGCCCACCGCTTCGAGCATCTCGATGGAAACGATCTTGTCAAAGCGACCCGCCAGATCGCGGTAGTCGCAGAAGATGACCTCAACGAGGTCGGCGACCCCCGCCTTCTCAACCCGTGCCGCAGCCTCCCGGAACTGCGCCTCGCTGATCGTGGCCGCGGTTACGCGGCATCCGTAGTTCTTTGCAGCATGGATAGCGAACCCGCCCCAACCGCACCCGATCTCCAGCACCATGTCGTGCACGGAGAGTTGGAGTTTCCTGCAAAGCTGATCCCACTTTTTTCGCTGGGCTTCCTCCATTGATAGGTCCGGAGGGTCAAAATACGCCGCCGAATAAGTCATGGTCGGATCAAGCCAGAGCTTGAAGAAGTCGTTGCCGAGATCGTAGTGCTCGCTGATGTTATCGCGGCTCTTGCGCTTGCTGTTGGGTCGAAGCGCATGTCCGATGCGATTGATCATTCCGAGCAGGTCGAACGCTCCGGACGTGCGGGATTCACGCGTTTTGACACCGGACAGGTGATCCCCGTTCAGGATGAACCATGCCAGCGTTCGCGTCAGGTCGGATGTCTCCCACTCGCCTGCAAGATAGGATTCGGCAAATCCGATCGGGCCATAGAGGACGCAGCGGCGATAGAACCCTTCGTCCTTAACGGTTAATTCGGCCTGAAGTTCCTTGCCGAGCCCCCCGAAGAGACGGCGTGAACCGCCCGGCATCGTAAACTTCAACTCCCCGCGTCGCGCCCGCGCGAATGCATCAAGCACTAGTTTGCGGGAAAATTTGTCGGTGATCGCCATCGTTTATTGGAGGTCAGTCCGGGATTCTCTCCGTTCATGCGCGCTTCCGCCAGCATCCGTTTTCAGGCATTCCATGGGTTATTTTCTCAGGCGGAGCGACCAAGGAGATGGTTGGCAATCATCGCCAAGCGCTCGCCTTTAGACCTGAATTCCTTCAGGGAGGCATGCGCTTTACGGGTAAGGCTTCCCGCTTGTTTGCACGAGTCCTCCAGTCCGATCACGGCCGGGTAGGTCGCCTTGGAGGCTTTCAGATCCTTTCCGGCACTTTTACCGAGTTGCTCGCTCGACTGGGTGACATCCAGGATATCGTCGACGATCTGGAAGGCCAGACCAAGGGCCTGACCGAAGGTCGTCAGGGCGTTGAGTCGGGAGGGCGTGGCATTGGCCGCCATGGCTCCCATCCGCAGGGAGAGAACGATCATCGCCGCGGTCTTGCGCTCATGGATGTATCGGACATCGCGGATCCCAAGTTTCTTCCCCTCGGCTTCCAGGTCGGCAACCTGTCCTGCGATCAATTGCCGGCTGCCGGCTGCAGTCGCCACCTCCTCCAGCAGTATGGAAAGCGGGTATCGCTTGCTCCACTTGATTCGGGCAATCAGTCCGAAGGCTTGTGTCAGCAAAGCGTCGCCGGCAAGCACCGCGACTCCCTCGCCGAAGACCTTGTGCGAGGTGGGGCGACCGCGCCGGAGATCATCGTCATCCATGCAGGGAAGGTCGTCGTGAATCAGCGAGTAGGTGTGGATCATCTCCACGGCGCAAGCCGCGGGGAGGACAGGCTTCAGATCCTCCATTCCACAGGCTTCGGCGGCGGCCAGAGCCAGGATGGGTCTCAGGCGCTTGCCCCCGGCAAGCAGGCTGTAACGTACAGCCTTATGGATCGTGGCCGGACGGACGGAAGATGAGGGAACCGAGCGTGCCAATGCTCTCTCAACAAGAAGCCGCCGATCCTCCAAATAAGCGGAAAGGCCATCCGTAGCGCGGATGGCCTTTCGCTTGATCATGAAACTCTCCGAAATGCTTAGAGCGTCTTGCAGAAGTCCTCGAACCGGTCGAGCCCGGGCTTGATGACGTCGAGGCCGGTGGCGTAGCTCAGGCGGACGACGCGGTCGTCGCCGAAAGCGATACCGGGGACAACGGCGACATTCGCCTTGCTGAGCAGGCGGTCGGCGAAGTTGGAGGAGGTCATGCCGAGCTTCGAAATGTTTGCCAGCATGTAGAAGGCGCCCCTGGGCTTCACGGCGGTGACATTGTGGATCGCCGAGAGGCGCTCGAACATGTACTCGCGGCGGATATTGAACTCCTCGCGCATGTCAGCGACGCACTGCTGGCTGCCGGCAAGCGCGGCAAGCCCCCCCTTCTGTGCGAAGGAACAGGGTCCCGAAGTGCTGTGGCTCTGCATGGAATCAATGGCCTTGGCGATCTTCTCAGGCGCGGCGAGGTAGCCGAGGCGCCATCCGGTCATGGCATAGGCCTTGCTGAAACCATTGACGGTGATCGTCAAATCCTTGGCTTCGGGCGTGATGGAGGCGACGGAAACATGTTCTGCGCCGTCGTAGGTGAGGCTCTCGTAGATCTCGTCGGAAAGGATGGTGATCTCCTCGTCGGCGGCGACCTCGACGATGGCGCGCAGTTCTTCCTTGGTGTAGACGGAGCCGGTCGGGTTGCCCGGAGAGTTGATGATGACCATCTTGGTGCGGGGGCTCATCGCCTCCTCAAACTGGCGGGGAGTCATCTTCCAGTCGTTCTCCTGGGTGGTCTGGACGATGACTGGTTCGGCGCCGGCCAACCGGACCATGTCGGGGTAACTCAGCCAGTAGGGGGCTGGAATGATAACCTCATCCCCCTCACCGCAGACCGCCATGATGGCGTTGTAACAGCTCTGTTTGGCACCATTGCTGACAATGATGTCGCTGGGCCTGTAATCGAGTCCATTGTCGCGCTTGAACTTTTCGCTGATGGCCGTCCTCAGCTCGGGCATTCCCGAACTCGCCGTGTATTTGGTGAAGCCGCTCTTGAGGGCCTCCTCCGCGGCGGCCTTGATGTGCTCCGGAGTGTCGAAATCGGGCTCACCCGCGGCGAAGCTGTAAATTTCAACGCCCTCGGCTCGGAGGGCCTTTGCCTTGCTGTCGATGGCAAGCGTGAGGGACGGGGTGAGTTGCGTGACGCGGGATGCGAGTTCCATGGGAAGCGGGGTGTTGGGTTTGTTGGGTTTTTGTGAAAAGGGTTTCAGATCGCTGCGGCGATCTTTGTGGCGAAGTCGTTTTCCTCCAGTCGTATGATAGCGGTTTCTCGCGCCACGTTCTCGATGGAGTCCGAAGCGTGCGCTCCATTGATCATGATGGTGGTGCCGAATTCCTTACGGATCGTGCCGTGGGGGGCCTGGGAGGGGTTGGTCGGGCCCAAGGCCTCGCGGATCTTGGCCACTGCGTTGGGGCCCTGATAAATCAGCGCAACGCATGGTTGCGTGCCGGGTTGATTCTTCTCCGCGTCGGAACACTCCGAGGGGCGCTTGCCGGCCATGAAGGCAACGATCGACTCCCACTGGGATCTCCCGTCTGGGAGCTTTGCCACGAGGAAGTCGAGGACCGGGCCGTAGAACTCCTCCCCTTGGGCGACGCTGAGGTGGAATGGCTTGAATCCCACTAGAGCCAAGCCTGTGCGGGCAAACAGATCCATGACGCCGCCGGGGCGCGTGTTTGGGAAGGCAAAGTTGTCCGGCTTGATCAGCACCAGCGTCTTCTCGGTGGGAGCGGAGAAAGAGGCGGCGGCGTCAAGGATGCCGCCCTCGGAATCCGAAGCTGCTGCGAGAATCCTGAGTCCGGCCGCGGCCTCAGCCGGGTTTGCGGGCGCAATCACGCCCGGTTCGAAATAAACGGCCTTTCCCTCGTGTTCAACAAGATCACCGAAGGTGTCGCGGACTGTCTCCCCGCGGCCTCCCATGGTCGTGTCATTGCCCACGATGGAGGCCACCTTGGCGGCGGCATCCTCGCCCTTTAGCACCAGAACTAGCGACTGGCATCCGACCGGGAGCGAGTTCAGATAAGAAATGGTTCGATCCTGTCCTGACAGAGTGGAAGCAAGCTCAGAAAGAGTCTTGGCTGAAAGGGCGAAGATTCTGCCTGTATGAAGGTCGAGCCCGCTACGCGAGAGCAACCGCGCAAGGATGCCGCCCGCCCGGCCCTTGCGGAGAGAGGTCGGTGTGATTAGTGCGTAGGAAAGCTGGTCGGCCATGGATATAAGAGAGTTGCCGCCCTATAGGGCGCGTTATGATGGCGTTCCAAGGCGGACGAAAAGGGTAGAAGGGCACCCCCTCCGAGTCAAAGTCTTTCTCTCTTTCGGTGGGGGGAGAAGGCGCCTGCGCCGGTATGGTTGGGCGAATACATTTTGAGATGCCTATTCCCGATCCCCGGTTTGCTTGGTTTTGTGAAACTGCTCTTTCCAAGCCTCCAAGCGGTCTGCAATCCGGGCCTCGCTCCCCTGCCTGGTTGGGGTGTAATAAGCCCGTCCCTCCGGAAGGTAGGCTTGAGGGACATATCCACCTTCGAAGTCATGGGGATACATGTATCCGGCACCATGGCCAAGCGATTTGGATCCCTTGTAATGGGAGTCCTTCAAGTGTGGAGGCACGGTCAGCGTTCGTCCGGAGGCGATGTCTGCCTCGGCTTTCCCAAGCGCCGCGTAGGCGCTGTTGCTTTTGGGGGCTGTCGCCAGATAAACGGTAGCGTGGGCCAGCGTGATCCGCGCTTCGGGAAGCCCCACAAACTCCACGGCCTGCTGGGCTGCAATTGCAAGTGGGAGAGCCAGCGGGTCGGCTAGGCCGACATCTTCGCTGGCAAAAATCACCAGGCGACGGGTGATAAATCGGAGTTCCTCGCCGGCGTGGAGCATCTTGGACAGCCAGTAGAGCGAGGCATCGGGATCACTCCCCCGCAGACTCTTGATGAAGGCACTCGTTGTGTCGTAGTGGTCGTCACCCGTGCCGTCGTAGACGAGGGCCTTTTTCTGGATGCTTTCCGCGGCAACGCCAAGAGTCACCCGGATCCTGCCGTCGGCTCCGTAGGGAGTGGTCCGCACGGCGATCTCCAGAGCGTTCAAGCACTTGCGCGCATCGCCGTCGCTAACAATGGCGAGATGGAGGGCGGCTCCCTCCTCCAGATCGACCGGGAGGTTGCCGAGTCCCCTTTCGCCATCGGCTACGGCGCGCTGTTGAAGGGAGACCAACTCTTCCACAGCGAGTGGCTGGAGCTGAAAGATTTGGGATCGTGATACAAGAGGAGCATTGATCGAAAAGAAGGGATTCTGCGTTGTTGCCCCGATCAGGCGCACTGTCCCGCGCTCGACATCGGGAAGGAGGGCGTCCTGCTGGGCCTTGTTGAAGCGGTGGATCTCGTCGATGAAGAGGAGCGTCCGCCCGCCGTTCCGCGCCTCGATGGCTGCAGATCCCACGGCCTTGCGGATATCGGCGACCGACCCCTCGACTCCGCTCAACTCGATGAAGCGGCTCTTTGTGCGTGCGGCGATGAGGCGGGCAAGGCTTGTCTTTCCCGTGCCGGGAGGTCCGTAGAGAATGATCGAGGAGAGCCGGTCAGCCTCGATGGCGCGCCGCAGGAGCTTTCCCTCGCCGAGGATATGGGACTGGCCCGAGTATTCCTCCAGCGTCCTGGGACGCATGCGAGAGGCCAGCGGGGCATCGGCAGGCATGTGGAAATCCCCGGCCCCGGCGTTGCTGCCGAAAAGATCATCCATTTGCTTAGTATGATGGCGGCGCATTTGGCTGGCAAGGCAAGCGCCCCCGTTCCATGCTTCACTTATGAAAACCCTCCTTGTCGCCGTTGATCTGAGTCCGATCACCACCACCGTCATCGACGGGGCTTCCGGTCTTGCATCCGCCCTCGGTGCCAAGCTGATCATCCTGCATGTCATGGAGCCCGTTGCCGCGTATGTCCCCGTGGGGGCAGCGATGGACGTAATCACCGCCCCCGTTCCTCTGGAACCACCGGATCTATCGGCGGTGAAGGATCGGCTTGAACAACTTGCCGAGCCTCTCCGTCGCACGGGCTTGATGGTGGATACAATCGCTGCCGCCGCCCTGCCTTCAGACGAGATTCTGGGACAGGCGACTTCCACGGGAGCCTCCATGCTGGTGCTCGGATCGCACGGGCACGGGGCCCTCTACCATCTGTTCACCGGCAGTGTCGTTACGGCCGTCCTGAAAAAGTCGCGGATTCCAGTCACGGTGATCCCCGTCCACAAGAACTGAGGTATTGCCGGGTGTTCGCGGGGAATCCGGGATGCGCATTCTTTTTACGAAGCTACGGCACATCGGTGACAACCTGCTGATCACCCCGGTCATTGTCGCAACCCGAAACCGATTTCCCGAGGCAGAGATCTGGGTTGCCGTCAGACGCGGTACCGAAGGAATCTTGGCGGGCTGCCCAGAGATCGACCGGATCGTTGCCACGGCCCGCCCGGAAGAGGGCCGCAGGACCTGGTCGGATTTTTGCGGTGATCTCTGTACGCTTTCCTCCATAGCTCTCGCTCGGTTTGACCATGCCTTCGAGTTGGGTGACAACAATCGGGGCAGGTTGCTCGTGGCTGCAAGCCGTGCCGGCGTGCGCTGCACCAACAGCTACGAACGCCCGGATGGGGAGCCGCTCTCGGCGTTCTGGAAAACCCGGTTCAACCGATTGGTTACGAAGGGGCACGGGCCGGTCCATCAGGTGCTTCGGGATTATCATGCCGTGAGGGAGGTCTTCGGGCTGCCGGAAGATCCGCCACCCCTGCGGTTTGCCTGCGAGGCACGGACCCCCCATCCGCTTCAGGGCTCCATCACTCAACCTTATGCCGTGGTTCATGCGGCCACCAGATGGAGCTCGAAATCCTGGCCGATCGAGCGATGGAAGGAGGTCGTCGCAGCTCTTCTGGGCAGGTTTCCCCAAGTCGTCGTGAGCTGCGGGCCCAATCCGAATGAAGTTCGTGAGGCCGCGGAACTTTCGTCGGAGCACGGTGGCAGGGTTCTCTCCACTGGAGGGGTTGTTAGTTGGGGACAGCTCGCGACACTTCTCGCCAGAGCCTCCCTTTTCGTCGGCGTCGACACGGCGGCCATGCATCTTGCGGCGGCTGTCCAGTGCCCCGCGGTGGTTCTCTTCGGTCACGCTCCGGCCTACCAGTTCAGGCCGTGGCAATCACCGCACCGGGTCGTGCGCGCCCGGGATCTCATGGTGGAAACGGAGCGCTACAGATTGCCCGGCGAGCAACTCATGGACGAGATTCCAGTCACCTCAGTGATCGAAGCCATCGGGACCCTCCTCGCCGACCCTCAAGCTGCTACAGCAAGGCGCGCATAGAGCTTTGCCAGAACCAAGCTGAGCTGGGGAAGCGAAGGCCTTGGGAGGCTCTCCTGAAAGCAAAGAATGGCCTCCCGGAAGCCGGGGTCGGAGACAGCCCTCTGGATCAAGCATGCATATCCGGCGGTGTCAGACGGATCAAAAAGCCCGGGGTGATTGTCGCCAAGTAGGACCGTGTTTCCTTCAATCCTGCTGGCGAGGATGGGAATCCTACAATCAAGCGCCTGCAAAAGGGCTAGCGGTTGCCCCTCCCAATGGGAGGGCAAAACAAAGAGATTCAAGGACTGGATCCACGGTGCCACGGGCCGCTTCCTCCCGGCCAGAATCAATTTTTCCAAAAGCCCGCTGGATAGGATCCGCCGTTCCAGCATGGTCCGCTCGGAGCCTTCACCAAAAATCATGAATGTGGGTAGAGGAAAACCTTCCTTTTGCAGCAGAGCCATCGCCTCGACGGTGGCCAAGTGGTTCTTGGTCGGGTGTAGTGAAGCCACCGAGCCGATAAGAAATTCCTGGTCATTCAGACCCAGAGACCGTCTTGTGCGTTCCTGATTTTCAGCGGGTTGAAAAACAGCGGGGTCGATGGCATTCGGAATCGTTGACACCGAGGCAGGATTCAGCTTGAAGGCCTTGACCAGATCCAGGCGGGTCTCCTCGGACAGTGCGATCACATGATCTGCCATGCGGTAGATGTGCCTCATCAAGAACCCCTTTCTCCCTTTAAGCTGCAAAAACGTTTTTTGCTGGTGAACGATCGATTTGATCCCTGCCAGTCTCGCCGCGACAACGCCGAAGAGTTGATCGTGGTAGGATTGAGCATGAACGACCTGAAAGCCATTCTCCCTGAGCCAGCGGGCTAAACGGAGCATCCCGAGAGGATTGATTCTTTTTGTGGGAAACACCGGTACCAGCGTGATCTTTGCCCCGGCTGTTTTTGCTTCCTCACCCAGAACGCCGAAATCCCTCAGGCAGACAAAGCTGGCGTCGATTTCCCCAGGAAGATAACGGCTGGCTGACAGGAGAAAATCCTCGGCCCCTCCGACTGGCATGGAGACAAAAAGGAAGGCAACCTTTGCTCTCCCACCGCTGGGATCTCCGGATTGGCTCATCAAGAAGGAGTCGAAAACTGCGGGACTACCACTGAATCCCAAGGATGATGATTCCTTTCGGGATTTCCGGGTTGTCGGGATCCCACGAGATATCCTGATTTCCGCCGTAGGAAGCAGGAGCCAGAGGATTGATCACTTCCAGAGGCTTCTTCATTTTAAATGCCTGTGCAACGACTCCATTGATGTCGTAGGGAGCCGGTTTTTCAACGGGTAGAGTATCAACCTTCGGTTTGGTTCGCCTCGGGGCCACGAATCCGGCATCGCTTGAGGCCTGTTGGGCAGGCATGGTGGAAAGTAAGGCGCAGCTGGCGGCTATCATTAGTAGTGGGGTGCGCCGTGATCTTGCTCCGTTCATGGAGTGAATTTAACGGGCCCCCATGCGGGGGGCAAGCATGACAAGATCCCTGCGGAACAATCCTTCAGCGTTGATAAAAGACCCTCGGGGCGTGCAGACTGCTTTGTATGGATTCCCTCGGGCGCGCGCGCCGCGTTCTCTCAATCGAGATCAGTGAACTTCAGCGGCTTTCAGAGCGTCTGGACGCGGGCTTTTCCAATGCCGTCCAGTTGCTTCGTGAGGCGGTTGAACGTCGGGGAAAAGTCGTCGTCCTGGGGGTTGGAAAGTCGGGCCATATCGGTGAAAAGATCGCGGCAACCCTTACCAGCACGGGGGCGCCCGCGGTGGTGCTCAATTCCCTGAATGCCCTCCACGGTGATCTTGGTGTCGTCTCCGATGGCGATGTTCTCCTGATCCTAAGCCATAGCGGGGAGACCGAGGAACTTGTCAGGATCCTGCCCGCACTGGCCCGTTTCGATGTTCGGTTGATCGCCCTCACCGGAGACGTTACCTCGACACTCGCCAGGGCCGGGGATGTCGTCCTCGATGTCTCGGTGTCACAGGAGGCGTGCCCGCACAACCTTGCTCCAACGTCCAGCACCACCGTTATGCTCGCGCTTGGGGATGCGCTGGCCATGGTCCTGCTTGAAGAGAGGGGGTTCACCCGTGATGACTTCGCGCGCTTCCATCCCGCCGGCCAGTTGGGTCGTTCCTTGCTGCTCCGCGTCCGCGATATCATGCGGGGTGCAGATCAGGCGGCCATCGTCACGGCGTCGGTCACGGTGGTTGAAGTGCTCAGGCAGCTCACTGACAAACGTGCCGGGGCGGCTCTTGTGGTGGATGCCGGGGGAAAGATGGAAGGGATATTCACCCATGGGGATTTTGCCCGCCGCTTCCCGGCGGATCCGCTTATCGGAACCCGCACCGTGGGAGAGGTCATGACCCGGAATCCAGTCACCATCGATGCCGACAAACTTGCCGCGGAGGTTCTCATGGTGCTAGAAAAGCATCGTATAGATGATCTCGTGGTTACCGATTCCGAGGGAAGGCCCCTCGGTGTTGTCGATTCTCAGGATCTCTCCCGCCTCAAACTTCTTTAAAAACCCCCATCATGGCACTCGCAAACGACCTCCGCAAAGGGATGGCTATCAAATACAACGGCAACGCAGCCATTGTTCTGGAAGTCACGCACCGCACACCGGGAAACCTCCGGGCATTTGTCCAACTGATTATCCGATATATCGGAACCGGAAAGTCGGCCGATGTCCGCTTTGCGTCCACCGAAAAAGTCGATTTGGTGGAAGTCCATCGCTCGAAACTCGACTTCAGTTATGCCGATCAGGAGGGGTACAACTTCATGGATCCCGAGACGTTTGAAACCATCACCCTGCAGGGTGACCTCATCGGGGATGCCAAGGATTTTCTCGTCGAGAACATGCAGGTCGAGATTCTCTATGTGGAGGGGCGAGCCGTATCCGTAGAGCTCCCAGCGTCGGCCAATATCAAGGTCGCAGAGTCACCCGAGGGAGTGAAGGGTGACTCCTCCAGCAACGTCATGAAGACAGCCACCCTGGAGACCGGCAAGGTCATACAGGTTCCTCTATTCATTAAGGAGGGGGAGATCGTCAAGGTCGACACCCGCACCGGCGCTTACATGGGCCGGGCCTAGCGCCTCCGGTAGCGCCTCCATCCTAGAGAAAGCGTGGCGCGCCCTTCCTCTCCAAAGAAAGCTGGCTCTGGGAGGACTTTTGGCGAGAAATCATCCGGACAGTGGCGCCGGCCACGTCTTGATGCTGGGACGGATCCGGCGACGGATATTTCTACTTCCGAGATTGCGGAACAATCGCCGCACCTAGAGGTCTCTTCAGCGAAGGAATGCTCGGGAACCGTTCCCAAGGCCCTCGTGAAATTTGTGATCGGCCTTTTTCTTCTTCCCCTTGCGTGGGTGCTCACCATCACGTTTTTTGAGTCCTTCCTCGGTTCCCTCCATCACGGCATGCTGGCATCG
>Ga0114958_10001322_pt1 | contig 19689 bp, 19 predicted proteins | sample C_130208_EF_Meta_FD_89577 | JGI IMG/M metagenome (GOLD analysis project Ga0114958, IMG submission 89577) | Freshwater microbial communities from Lake Croche, Canada to study carbon cycling - C_130208_EF_MetaG | ecosystem: Environmental > Aquatic > Freshwater > Lake | place: Lake Croche, Canada...
GCGGGTATTAATACTGGAACGGTTCCTCCTTTTTTATTCAATTTAGCCGGTATTACGGTTTGGAATTATTTTACAGCTTGTCTTAATGGGACTTCCAACACCTTTGGGGCGAATGCAGGTATTTTTGGTAAAGTCTATTTCCCTCGGATAATTGTGCCACTCTCTATTGTTATTTCTAACCTAATAAAGTTCGGAATTCAATTTTTTATATTTACGGTTTTTTATGTTCTTTATTACGCAAAAGGAGCTGCTTTAAGTATAAACAGCACCATATTATTTTTCCCGTTTTTAATTATAATGATGGGGATATTAGGATTGGGATTAGGAATGTTCATCTCCTCTTTAGTAACAAAATATAGAGATTTTAGCAATTTAGTTGGTTTTGGAGTACAATTATTGATGTATTTATCCGCAGTTATGTATCCAATGGAATTAATCAAACAAAAATTACCTGCTTACGGCTGGCTCGTTCAATACAATCCGCTAGCTTATGTTATAGAAACCGCGAGATATATGTTGCTCAATGTGGGGCATATCTCCATTTTAGGCTTGGTTTATACTTTTGTTGTAACGGTTGTCGTTTTTTTAGTTGGTGTATTGATTTTTAATAATACAGAGAAAAGTTTTATTGATACGGTTTAGGATAGTTAAAAGTGAAAGGTGAGAAGTGAGTGAGTATATAATACTTAATTTTGCAGGGACACCTTCCCCTCTTGAGAGGGGTTAGGGGTGTGTTATAAAGATAAAAAGTAAACAACAACCTTATATAAACTTCAATGTCATATATGGTTTAAAAAAATAACTTAGCACCTTTTTGGCAAAAAAATTAAACCATATAAGTCATATAAGTTTCATATAAGAAAAAATAAAATAACTTTGTGCCTTAGCGCCTTAGTGGCAAAAAAATTTAAACCATATAAGTTATATAAGTTTCATATAAGAAAAAATAAAATAACTTTGTGTATCAGCACCTTAGCGGCAAAAAAAATTAAACCATATAAGGCATATAAGTTTCATATAAGAAAAATAAAAACAATTTGTGCCTTAGCGCCTTTGTGGCAAAAAACCTTACATTACCTTAAATGCCTTATATGGTTTAAAAATAACAATAATTTGTGCCTTAGCGCCTTTGTGGCAAAAAACCTTATATTTCCTTAAATGCCTTATATGGTTTAAAAATAAAAATAACTTTGTGACTTAGCGCCTTCGTGGCAAAATACAACTCCCAAATTGAAAGACAGTATTCCTAATATGGATTAACATTGTTTTTTAAGTAGTGAATTGACTGAAAAATAAAACTATTTGTTACATTTGTTTACAATCTAAAAAAAGAAAAATGAATGCGATACGACAATTTATTGAAGTGAAAAATCACACTTTTACTGTTGTGCTTCCAGATGATTTTGATGCCAATACTGTAGAAGTTATTATTTTGCCCAAACAAGAAAATAAAATTGAACTTTCGGACGAAACAAAAGCATTACTTGATTCTCGATTAAATGATTATATTCAAAATCCAGATGAAGTCAAAGATTTTGATTTGTTGCTAGATGAATTGGAACAAGAATTATGAAAAGGAAGCTGGTATATAGACCATTTGTAAAACATGATTTACAAAAGGCGCTATATTATTACAAAGCAATTTCTCCAAATTTAGCAAAGGACTTTTTAAAAAGAGTCAGAGAAGCTGAAAAATATATTTCGCAAAATCCTTATGGGGACGATGTTATGTATAAGCAAATTAGAATGCACAATTTAACACAATTTCCTTATCATATTCATTTTTTTGTAGATGATGAAAACAAAAAGGTTGTAATTCTTGCAGTAGCTTTCTCAAAAAGAGAATATCTAAATTTTTCTGATAGATAAAAATTCCACCTAATGCATTACATTGTTTTTATTCCGACAAAAGCTATAGCGTAAAACCTTAAAAAGTTAGAAGTTATATCTACCCACCACTCTCAATTAAACGATTAACCACTTAAGCGATGACCTTCATTTGAAAAAACCTTACATTACCTTAAATGCCTTATATGGTTTAAAAATAAAAACAATTTGTGCCTTAGCGCCTTCGTGGCAAAAAAGACAAACCATATAAGTCATATAAGTTTCATATAAGAAAAAAAAAATTGAGACTTAGCGCCTTCGTGGCAAAAAAATTAAACCATATAAGTCATATAAGTTTCATATAAGAAAAAAAAAATTGAGACTTAGCGCCTTAGTGCCAAAACAACAACCTTACATTACCTTAAATGCCTTATATGGTTTAAAAATAAAAACAATTTGTGCCTTAGCGCCTTCGTGGCAAAAAAGACAAACCATATAAGGCATATAAGTTTCATATAAGAAAAATAAATAACTTTGTGACTTAGCGCCTTTGTTGCAAAAACAACAACCTTACATTACCTTAAATGCCTTATATGGTTTAAAAATAAAAACAATTTGTGCCTTAGCGCCTTCGTGGCAAAAAACCTTATATTACCTTAAATGCCTTATATGGTTTAAAAATAAAAATAACTTAGTACCTTCATGACAAAACACAACACAATTTGAAAGACATCATCCTTAAAGCCGAAAACATCTCCAAGCAATACCGCCTCGGGCAGGTAGGGACGGGCACTATGACGCACGATCTCAACCGCTGGTGGCATCAAATACGCGGTAAAGAAAATCCGTATTTGAAAATTGGTGATACAAATGACCGAAGTACCAAAGGCGAGAGCGATTATGTTTGGGCTTTACAAGATATTAATTTTGAGGTAGAACGAGGTGAGGTTTTGGGGATTATTGGCAAAAATGGAGCGGGCAAATCGACCCTATTAAAAATACTATCTCGGGTTACGGCACCTACAACTGGACGCATTAAGTTTGGAGGACGTGTGGCTTCTTTGCTTGAAGTAGGAACAGGCTTTAATGGCGAAATGACAGGACGCGAAAATATATTCTTGAACGGCGCTATTCTGGGAATGACCAAAAAAGAAATTGCCTCTAAAATAGACGAAATTATAGCCTTCTCGGGTTGCGAGCGTTATATTGACACTCCAGTAAAACGCTACAGCAGCGGAATGTATGTGCGTTTGGCGTTTGCAGTAGCCGCCTTTCTAGATCCTGATATTTTGATTATCGATGAGGTTTTGGCAGTAGGTGATGCCGAGTTCCAGAAGAAAGCCATTGGCAAGATGCAGGATATTTCTAGAGGACAAGGGAGAACGGTTTTGTTTGTGAGTCATAACATGGCGGCGGTAAAACAGTTGTGTACTAGAGGAATGTTGTTGGAAAATGGTAAAATAAAAATGGTTTCCGATATTATTACGGTGGTTAATGAATATGCTAATTCTTCAATTGAGAAAGTTGAATTTAAATATAAAATAAAAGAAAATAAAAGCCAGATTATCAAAGTAACATTAAAAAATAATGATAAATTAACAAATATTTTTTCCTACGAGGAAGATGTGACTATTGAGATTAAAATTTCGGTTAATAATTCTAAAGTTATGTTGGCTTTAAATCTAAAAGATTCAAATTTTAATTTAATTTTCATAGATGAATTTAAAGTTAGTGAGTCTGGAGAATTTCAAATTAAAATTCCTAAAAACTCTTTTTTAAAAGGATTGTACTATGTTGATGTACATTTATACACTCCTAATGTGGAGTTTTATGACAGTAAAATTGAAGAGATTATTGTTTTAATTGAAGGGTTGCCCGAAAAATATATGATGTATAATAATGTAAATTGCGGAATAATTAGTAGCCCTTTAATTTGGTCTAAAATTTAATTTATGATAGGAATTACGGGAGCAACGGGAGTATTAGGCAATATACTATGCGAAAAATTACAGAATCAAGACATTCAGTATACAGTCTTAAAAGCTGATATTAGAGATTATATTGCTTTGGATGCTTGGGTTAAAAATAACAATGTTATCTATATTATTCACTTAGCCTCAAAAGTTGCTGTTAAAGAAGTGGAAGATGATATTGATACAGCATACGATATTAATGTTTCTGGAACAATTAATATTATTAAAGTCTTGAAAAACAATCCCGTAATTATAGATTTGTTTTATGCAAGTAGTAGCCATGTTTATAAAAGTTCTTGCAGTTCGATAAAAGAAACAGATAAGCTAGAACCTATTAATTCATATGGTTTGACTAAATATATATCCGAGTTGTTGTTATTAGATTTCAAAATGAAAAATCTTGACATAAACATATGCATAGGTAGAATATTCAGCTTTTATCATTTTTCCCAAAAGCCACCTTTTTTGTATCCCAGTTTATTAGAAAGATTTAAAAATGAAGATTTGAACAGACCATTTAAATTATATGGAGCAAATTCTACAAGAGATTTTTTAAACGCAGAGGAGGTTTGTGATATTATTATTCAATTAGTAAAAATTAAGTACAACGGAGTGGTTAATATTGCATCAGGTAAATCATCAAAAATATTAGATTTTGTAAAGAGTATAGCTCCTTGTGAATTAGATTTTGAATTGATTGATAATGAAAATATAACTCATTTAAACGCAGATGTTTCTTTGTTAAAAAAAATATTGAATAATGATTAATAAAAAAGTTTCAATTGTAATACCTACTTTTAATAGAGCGGATTACTTGATAGAATGCATAGATTCTTGTTTAGCACAAACATATCCTTGTGAAATAATTGTCTGTGATCACGGTAGTACAGATAATACTCCTGAAGTGATTAAGCGGTATGAAGGTAAAATTAAATACGTGAGAAGAGAGTTGGATTCAGGAGTTCATTTTTGTTGGTTAGACGGTATTTTACATGCGTCCAATGATTTAATTCATATAAACTTTGATGATGATTGGATTAAACCATTATTTATAGAAAAATGTATTGAATTGTTTAATGAAGAGGTGGGTTGTGTATTAGCAGAAGCCAAAATATACTCAGAAAAAGAACAAAAATATTCTGAAAAGATATTTAATTTAAATATAAATACAGGGATTTACCCTGTAAAGAATCTTGTCGATTTCAATTTAAGATATTTAACTTCACCTTGTGCAGGAATATATAGAAAAAAAATATTGATAGATAATTTGTTCGTTGGATGTGTGCCTTATTCCAAAAATGAGTATCATGGAGTGGGCCCCGATATTTTGTTTACTTTAATGAGTTGTAATAATTATCTTTATTATGGGTATGTAGATGAACCGTTAGTTGTTTTCAGGTCACATGAAAAATCGATAACAATAGATGCTTCTTTGGATGTTCAAAAACAATTTAAAATTGATAAAGCATACGATGATGCAAGAATATACTTTTTTATAAATCGTATTATTGCCAAATTCAAAATATACAACATAGTAAGAAAATTTATTAGTAAAAAGATATGATACGATTAGCTGAAAATACAATTTCTCAAGAAGAATTATTAGCGCTAGCAAAATGGATTCCCATTACTCCCCAGCTAACGAAAGGTCCTTTAGTTATTGAATTTGAAAAGAAATTTGCTACTTATATTGGTACTAAACACTGTGTCATGGTAAATAGTGGTTCTTCTGCTAATTTGTTGATAGCCTATTCGCTGTTAGAAGGAAATTATCTGAAAAACAAAAAGGTTGTAGTTCCAGCCGTAAGTTGGATTACAACTCTATCTCCGTTTTTACAATTTGGATTTGAGGTTTTATTGTGTGACAGTAATGATAAAAATCTTGGTGTTGATATCATTGAATTAGAGCAATTGTTTATAAAAGAGAATCCATCATTATTAATTATTGTACACGTTTTGGCTCATTTGAATGATATGGATGAAATCTACAGACTTTGTGATAAATATGATGTTTTATTAATAGAAGATGCTTGTGAAGCATTGGGGACTTCAAATACTGATAATAAAAAAGCAGGAAATCTATCATTGGCAGGTTCATTTTCATTTTATTATGGACATCATATATCCACAATTGAAGGAGGAGCTGTAACAACAAACGATACTAAATTATACAATCTAATGCTTTCTATTAGATCTCATGGTTGGTCACGAGATGTTGATAGCTTTTATAAAGAGCAATGGAAAAACGATTTTAATATAGATGAAGTTAGGGAGTTTTATACCTTTTATTATCCAGGATTTAATTTGCGTTCAACAGACTTAAATGCTTTTTTAGGATTGAGTCAATTAGATAGAATAAATGAAATTGTATCCGTTCGTCAAAATAATTATAATTTATACAGTAAATATTTAGATGGTAAATATTGGAAACAAGAAAGCCAATGCAGTCAGTTGTCAAGTTTTGCTTTTGGAACAATAGTAGAGAATAGGCAAGAAGTATTTAATCATTTGAAAAAAAACAATATCGAAGTCAGACCATTAATATGCGGGAGTATGGGAAAGCAACCTTTTTGGATTAAAAAATTTGGTTATAAACCTCTTAAAGTAGCAGATGTAGTTCATGATTTTGGACTTTATTTACCCAATCATTTATATATTGATGAAGAAAAAATACAGTTTGTAACTGATAAATTTAAAGAAGTTGCCATTCCGAAATTTATTGTTTAATTAAAAAAAAAACTTGATGCGCTATACTAAAATATCAATAGTAACGCCATCCTATAATCAAGGTCAATATCTTGAGGATAGTATTTTTGTATGTTTAAGGGCAAGCTTTTTCCAAATTGGAATACCTGATTTATGATGCTGCAAGTACCGATTATATTAAATTTTTTTTATTAAATTTAAAAACAGTAATAAATAATTAAAATTTTACAGAAAGTGTTATCTATATCATTCTTTATTTTAAAAAGAAACAGTTAATTAAAAAAAATTGAAGAAGAAATAATAAGTTACTTAAAAATGTCAAAAACACAATCTAGTCCAATTTTAACAATAATAATTCCTACCTACAATTCTGAGGTTACTCTTGGAGTTGCTTTGAAAAGTATCATAAATCAGACGGTTAAAGATATCGAGATATTAATAATTGATGGTTTATCGACTGACTATACTTTGAAAATAGTGGAGGACTACAAATTAGAATATGCAGGGATAAATGTTGTTTCTGAAAAAGACAAAGGAATTTACGATGCCATGAATAAGGGTGTTTTGTTGGCCAAAGGGGAGTGGTTGTATTTTTTGGGAAGTGATGATTCTTTATATGAATCAACTACGATAGAAGAATTTTTAGGCAACACCAGCATAGAAAATAATGAAGTAGTTTATGGTAATGTTTATTCTAAATATTTTAACGGGAGTTATGATGGGACATTCACTTATTGTAAATTGCTAAACCAAAATATTTCTCACCAAGCTATTTTTTTTAGGAGAAGTGTCTTTGATAAAACAGGCAGATATAATTTAAAATATAAAGCGTATGCAGATTGGCATCATAATATCAATTGGTTTTTTTCTTCAAAAATATCTTATATATACATCGATCAAATAATTGCTAATTTTACATACGGTGGCTTTAGTGCTATATATGATGACAAAGCATTTAAATCTGATAAAATTTTTTTATTAATATCAAAGGGTATAGGTAAATTAACTACTCCTGAATTATTAAATAGTTGCAATAATTATATTAATTATATTAAACATGAGAGAAATTTTTTTAAGTTATTTGTTGCTTATTTTTTTAAGTTTGGATTAATGATTTTTGGAAAAATAACACAATATGTAATCCATCGATAATGATCTCAATAATAATCTGTTCCCGAACCCAAAATATTTCTAAAAACTTATCCGAAAATATTAATAAAACTATTGGTTGCGAGTATGAATTAATTGTTATTGATAATACTCAAAACCAATATTCTATTTTTGAAGCCTATAATTTAGGTATAGAAAGAAGCACAAATGAATATTTATGTTTCATTCACGACGATATTTTAATTTATACTATTGGGTGGGGTGGGATTATTAATTCCATTTTTAGAGAGGGTAACCAAATAGGTCTAATTGGAGTAGCAGGAGCAAAAATAAAGACGAAATTTCCATCCGCTTGGTGGGATTGCCAGGAAGATCAGAAAGTTATATGTATTATTCAACATTATACAGATAAGGAAAAAGAAAGAATGATGTCGGGATTTGATAATGATGCTTTAGTTGAGGTTGTAGCAATTGATGGAGTTTTTATGGCTATGCGAAAAAAGGAGTATTTATTATTTGATACATCTATGAAAGGGTTTCATAATTATGATCTAAATATTTCTTTTGAGTATAAAAAAAGAGGATTTAAAATTATTGTAATAAATCAAATTATTTTAGAACATTTTTCAATTGGAAATATTAATAGAGACTGGGTTAAATCAGCTTATAAACTTCATAAAAATTATAAAGATAGTTTGCCTTTAAAAATTCAATATGATGCTATAAGGAAGAGAGATGAAGTTTCAAATGCAACAAAATTTATCGAATTATGTTTAGAATTTGAGGAATATAATATTGCATATTCAATTTGGTGGGAACTTTTTTGTTTAGATCCATATTCAAAATATCATATTGAATTTTGGAAAAGAATAATAAAAGAGAAATTATGCTAGCCATAGTAATCCCATATTACAAATTCATCTTCTTTGAAAAAACTTTACAATCTTTAGCTAATCAAAGCGACCAACGTTTTAAAGTTTATATTGGCGATGATGCTAGTACTGAAAATCCTGAAATTTTACTAGAAAAATTCAAAGGACAATTTGATTTTGTGTATCATCGTTTCGAAAATAATTTAGGAGGTATTTCACTCACTCAACAATGGGATCGTTGTATAGCACTATCAAATAATGAAGAATGGATAATGATTTTGGGCGATGATGATTATTTGGGAAATTCGGTGGTAGAATCCTGGTATAAAAAGTATAGTATATTTTATATGAAAACGGAAGTAATTCGGTTTGCTTCAAAAATTGTAGTTGAAGAAACAAAAAAGGTTTCGGAAGTATTTACACATCCTATTTGGGAAGCAGCTACGGATTCTTATTACAGGAAATTGGAACATTTGACTAGAAGCTCATTATCTGAATATATTTTTTCTAGAGCTTCGTATCGTAAATATGGTTTTTATGATTACCCTTTGGCTTGGAATAGTGATGATCGTGCTTGGCTTGATTTTTCAGATAATAAACCTATTTTTACCATAAATGAAAGTGTAGTTTATTTTAGACTTTCAGCTTTGAATATTTCTGGTAAAGAAGATAATAATGTATTTAAAAGTTTATCTCTAATATCATTCTACGAATTTATACTTTCAAAAAAGCTGGCACTTTATACTAGTTATCAGCAGGATAGATTTATGAGGAAATATGAAAAAGAAATCAAAATGGTTAGAAATTTAAGTTTAAAGGAGTTTTTTTTACTGCTTTTTTGTTATTTAAGATTTTTTAATTTTGATTCTTTCAAAAAATTTATAAAAAGAAGTATCCAATAAATAAAAAACTATGGACTTTAATAGAGTATCGGTAATTGTTCCCTGTTATAATCAAGCTCAATTTCTTGATGAAGCTTTACAATCTGTTTTAAATCAGACTTATGCTAATTGGGAATGTATTATTATAAACGATGGAAGCCCAGATAATACAGAAGAAGTTGCTTTGAAATGGTGTAATAAAGATGAAAGATTTATTTATTTTAAAAAGGAAAATGGAGGTTTATGTAGCGCACGTAATTTTGGGATAACTTATGCTAAAGGGGAATTTATTTTACCTTTAGATGCTGATGACAAGATTGCTAAAAATTATATAGAAAAAGCTTTTCAGTCATTTATTGAAGATGCATCATTAAAAGTAGTGTATTGTAAAGCAGAAAAATTTGGTGACGAAGTTGGTCCTTGGAATTTACCAAAATTTTCACTTTTTAATTTAAGTAGAAATAATTTGATTTTTCCTTCGGGTATGTATAGAAAAACTGATTGGCTAGCAGTTGGAGGTTATGATACGAATATGATTTATGGATGGGAAGATTGGGAAATTTGGATTTCTCTATTAAAAAATGGGGGTAACGTAAAACAATTAAATGAAGTTGGATTTTATTACAGAATAAAATCGGTGTCTATGTTAAAACAGATAAATCAAGAAAAAGGAGATTATTTACTAAAGTATTTAAGTATTAAGCATGCTGATTTTTTTGTAAAATACTATGGTTCTTTTGCAGTAATGGAACGTAAATTAGTTGAGGAAAGAAATAAAAACGAAGTGAATCTAAAAAGTGAAAAGTTTGCAATTGATGTTTTTTGCTCTGTATTTTTTGGGTTTTCTATTTTTGGGAAATATAAAAAACAGAAGAATAATTAATTACTATTTTAATACAATTGAGATGCCCCAAGATAAGATACAATTTTTAGCCTATTATTTACCACAATTTCATCCTATTCCGGAGAATGATACATGGTGGGGAAAAGGTTTTACCGAATGGACTAATGTAGTAAAAGCCAAACCACTTTTCAAAGGACATGAACAACCTATTTTGCCAGCAGATTTAGGTTTTTATGACCTGCGTTTGCCAGAAGTACAAATGCAGCAAGCTGCTTTAGCAGAGCAATATGGAATAGATGGTTTTATATATTATCAGTATTGGTTTGGTAATGGAAAAATGCTATTGGAACAACCAGCGGAACAAATGTTGAAAAATAAAGATATTAGGTTGCCGTTTTGTTTTTGTTGGGCAAATGAGACCTGGAAAGGGATTTGGCATGGCTTAGACAATCCCGAAGTTCTAATAGAGCAAACCTATCAGGGAGAAATTGGATATAAATCCTATTTTGAATATTTACTTCCTTTTTTTAAAGATGAACGGTATATTAAGGTCGATAATAAGCCCATGTTTCATATTTATAGGATTGAGGACATTCCAGATTTTGATGTTTTCATAAAAACATTCAATGGATTAGCACGTTTAGAAGGGTTTGATGGAATATACTTTATTTCTACAGTCGTTTCAAACCTAGATTTTGTTTTAAAATCGCCAGAATTGTATGGGCAAATAGGGTTAGATGTTTTTTTTAAAATGAGGTATAATAAACCCTCATTTTTTAATGAAAAAAGATTTTTAGGAAAGATAGAAAATAGAATTCGTCTTAATTTATCAGGCTCCTATAAAATTGGAGTTCGAAAAAAACCATTAGTTTTTGATTATACAGAAGGTGTTTCTAAATTTAATGTTCAATTTCCAAACACTAAATATATTTCTTGTGTTTTCCCAAATTGGGATAATTCTGCCAGAAGTGGAAAAAAGTCCTTGATTTTTAAAAATACCAATCCTGCTGCATGGCAAAATCACTTACAAGTTGCCGTAAATGAACTTTTAAGAAATCCAGAAAACCCCTCTTTTATGGTTATTAAATCTTGGAATGAATGGGCAGAGGGTAACCATTTAGAACCCGACCAAAAGTTTGGATTAGAATGGCTAGAAGCCATAAAAAATGTAAAAGCAACTTTAAAAGATATTTAATGCAAAAAAACATTCTTGTATCAATTATTCTTCCCGTCTATAATGGAGAAAAATTCTTGGCTCAATCTATCGAAAGCTGCCTCAACCAGACTTATCAAAATATAGAATTGATTATTGTTTATGATTTTTCTACTGACAAGACTCTCGAAATTGCTAACTTCTATGCAACAAAAGATAGTAGAGTACTAATAATTAATAATGTAGATAAAAAAAATTTACCTGCTAGTTTAAATGTAGGTCATATTGCTGCTAAAGGTGATTTTATTACGTGGACGAGCGATGATAATATATTTGAAATTGATGCCATAGCAGAGATGTTAAATACCCTTTTAGAAAAAAATGTAGATATTGTATATAGCAATATGATTATTATTGATCATAATGGCGATAAAGTTCGGGAATTTGATTTTCTTGATTTTGAAAATGTTATATTCCGTAATTACTTTGGGAATTGTTTTCTATACAAAAAAGAAGTTTTTGAACGAAACAAAGGGTATAAAGAAGATCGTTTTTTAATTGAAGACTATGATTTTTGGTTGAGGGCTATTGCACACAGTCAGTTTTATCAAATCAAAAAAAAACTATATAGGTACAGAAGACACGATACAAGTTTGACACATCAAATTGCAAATAACGATGAAAAAAAACAAATTTTTATTGAGAACGTAATTAAAATGTATAATGATTTTTCAAAAATATTTTTAGAAAATGATTATTTAATAATGGGCGATTTTTTATCCCAATCTTTGAACTTTCAAAAAATTCCATTTGAATGGATTGAAAAAAATGAAGGTGTAATTAATTCGTTTAAAAAAAATCTTTCTAAGAATAGTAATTTCCAAAATAAAGGCGCAATTGAAAAAGTATTTTTAAATAAAATGGTTCAAATCATGACAATGGATAAAGGTTTGAAAAGTAATTTTTCGAAGTCTTTATATATATTAAAACGATATGGATTTTTTTTGGATAAAAAAGCAATCAAAACTTTAATAAAATATTCTTTTTTCAAAAAATGATGACACCAAAAGTAAGCATAATAATGGCGACCTATAATAGGGCGCAATACATACTAGAATCTATAGAATCCATACAATCTCAAACATTCCAGGATTGGGAGTGTCTTATTATAGATGATGGTGGAACCGATGCTACACGGGATATTTTAGAACCTGTTTTAATTCAAAATCCAAGATTTCAGTATTTTACGCGAACTTCAGACTATCAAAAAGGATTGCCTGGAAGCAGGAATTACGGTTTAGATCTTGCAAAAGGAGATTACATAATATTTTTTGATGATGATGATATCGCACATCCGCAAAATCTAGAATTATGCGTTTTCGAATTATCTAATAAGGATATTTCATTTTGCAGATACATTCGGGATGTTTTTACAGGTGATTTTGATTATGAGTATGAGTATTCAAAAGACTATTCTTCTTTTTATATTGATGAAAATGATATTGAAAGTATTCTGAAAAATGAATTGCTTTTTAATTCTTGTGCGGTTATGTGGAAAAAAGAGTGTTTTAAAAACCTACGTTTTGAAGAAAGTTTAATGTATGCAGAAGAGTGGGAGTTGTATTCCAGAATTATTTCAAATGGTGTTAAAGGAATATCTATAAACAAATCGTTATTTTATGGACGCAAACATCCTGATTCTAATACAGGTGAATTCTATAGAAACGATCCTATTAGAAGAAAATCAAATGCCGAAGCGGTTTTTTTAGTAGTTAAAAATTTGAAAGAAACAAATTTGCTTACCAAAACTATACTTAAGTATTTTATTCAGGTATCATTACAATACAAAAAATATAACTTGTTCGAAAGGATACTTCATATCTTAGATTTATCCAAAAAAGAAGAGCTAATGTGGAGATTGTTTTATGCTCATTTGCCTCTGCGTTTGTATTTTTATGGAATTTGGAAGAAGTTAAAATAATAATAATACATACTTAAATGAAATTTCTAGTTATAGCACAAAATTTAAAAGTTACGGGAGCAAGCGAGGGAGTGGTTTCTCGTTCTTTTCTTGCTAAGTTACGAATGGCATATCCCGATTCAGTTATTGATGTGTTGTATTTAAAAAACCACCACAGTGAAGATCAATTGCATTTGTTGCCAGTTAATTCTATTCAATCGCATGTTATTAATTTGAAACCTCCTTTTGTAACAAAATGGCTCAATCGAATTTCTTGGCGTCTGTTTGATATTTCTTTGTACGATCGGTTTGTGCATAAATCCTTTGGTAAACCTATTTCTAAAATAGACCACGAGCAGTATGATCACGTTTTTATTAGAAGTGCAGGTTTAAATCACGAAACCTTGTTGGCTGCTATAAATTTGCCTATCCTTAAAAAAGCAATTATTAATTTTCATGATCCCTATCCTTTTTTTTGGTACCAAGGTTCCCATCATGCGCTCTCGGGTGTCGAATTATTTCGTTTGAAAGCCATGTACAAAGTAATTCAACAGGCCAAAACCTGTATAAGTACTGCCCAGTTAATGTCGAATGACTTAGAATTTCTATACGGTTCTCGAAAAAAAATCTATACCTTAGCCCATCAATTTTCAAGTTCAGTTTTTGATTTAACGGATATTCAAAAGGTTCGACCAAAACAAAAAAAGCTTACTATTGCGTATCATGGTTCCATACAGTTTGGCCGAAATTGCAATGCTCTTTTGGAAGCCTATGCCGCATTAGTAAATGAGAATGCCACAATTAAAGAAGAAACCGAATTCATATTGCGGTTGGGTGGTGGTGATGTAAATGCCTTGCGGATTAAATTTCAGCCCTGCGATAATATTGTTATTTTACCCACCTTAAATTTTTCTAATTCGTCCTACGAACAAACTCATCTTGCAGATATAAATGTTATCTTAGAGAACGGTCCCTTATATTGTAATATATTAGTAGGCAAAGCCCCGTTTTTAGCATCATTGAATAAACCTGTTTTCTGTGTCTCACCAGAACGAAGCGAATTAAGACAAATCATCAATGATCCAAATCTGATTGCAAACGGAAATGATACATTGGAAATAAAAACGAAATTAAAAGCACTAATAGAGCAAAGATTGAATACTACTGAATTAGCATATCCGTTTGGTGATTATTTTGGTGAGGAGGATTTTAAAAGGAATTTAAATAATATATTGGTAAATTGTTAATATATCTGAATAGAAGTAATAAAATAATATGATGATTTCGATAATAATTTGCTCAAGAGTAAAAATAATTAACCCCAATTTATTAGATAATTTAAAAGAGACTATAGGTTGTAATCATGAATTGATTATTATAGATAATTCAGAAAATAAGCTTTCTATTTTTGAAGCATATAATATTGGAATTAAAAGAAGTAAAGGAAATTTATTATGTTTTCTTCACGATGATATCTTAATTCATACTAAAGGTTGGGGGGACATAGTAAATCAAATTTTTATAGAAAATGATAACATTGGACTTTTAGGAGTTGCGGGTACAAAATATAAATCAAAAATGCCTTCAGGTTGGTGGAATTGTCCTAATAAGTATAAAAATATTAATATTATACAACATTTAAATAATAAAAAAGAAAAATGGTATTATGGTTTTGAAGATTCGAACCTATCTACAGTTGTTGCAATTGACGGTGTTTTTATGGTTTTAAGAAGAAAAAACGAATTAAATTTTAACAAAAAAATTAAAGGTTATCATAATTATGATTTAAATATTTCATTAGAAAATTACATTAAAGGTTATAAAACGGTAGTTACTAATCAAATTTTATTAGAGCATTTTTCAAACGGTACTATTAATGAGTCATGGTATAATTCTACCTATTTAATACATGAAATGTATAATAAAATATTACCTATATCTGTCGGCAATAGTTTGGTTGAAAGTGATTTAGAATTAAAAAATGGATTCCATTTTTTAAAGTATTATATTCAATTTAAATTTAAAACAGGATTTTTTAAGTTATGGTTATATCTTTTTTTAATTAAACCTCTAACAATTAATCATATAAAAATCTTTAAATTACTTATAAAAAGAATAGTTACATTAGATTTTTTAAAATCACAACATGAATAAAGCTAGAATAATTGCCTATTATTTACCTCAATATCATCCAGTACCCGAAAATGATATTTGGTGGGGGAAAGGTTTTACAGAGTGGACAAATGTAGCTAAAGCTAAACCCTTATTTAAGGGTCATGATCAACCTAAATTACCTGCAGATTTAGGTTATTATGATTTGAGAATTCCTGAAGTAAGAGCAGAACAGGCTAAAATGGCTAAGGATTTCGGTATTGAAGGTTTTTGTTATTGGCACTATTGGTTCGGAGATGGTAAAAGGTTGTTAGAAAAGCCCTTTGAAGAAGTGCTGAAATCAGGTGAGCCTGATTTTGGTTTTTGTTTAGCTTGGGCAAATATTAAATGGGGTGGGATTGATTATGGAGATCAATTTAAAAGATTATTGATGGATCAAACTTATCCAGGTATGGAGGATTATAAAAATCATTTTTATGAGGTCTTACCTGCTTTTAAGGATAAAAGGTATTTGAAAATTGATAATAAGCCAATTTTCACTATTTATAATCCTGCTGGACTTCCAGATGCAAAAGTGTTTATTGAATTATGGAATACTTTAGCTAAAGAAAATGAATTAGAAGGTATCTATTTTATAGCCTATCAACATTTTGATTTTCCTTATAAAGAATTTGGATTCGACGCATTAACACCACCAAGTCCGAGTCATCTTTTTATGAGAGTCAAACATACTTTTTTAGGAAAATTAGTAAATAAAATAACTGGATTTAGATTAAATCAATTGAAATATGGTACTTTAAAATTGAGAAATATTTTTACCCATAAACAAATAGTTGAGGCCAGCGATTATTCAGATGTGCCACAAGAAATTAAATTTTTTCCAAGTTGTAGTCCAAATTGGGATCATACCCCTAGAAGCGGAAACAAAGGTCAAGTAATTGTTGAAACTAAACCGGAATTATTTTATGAAAATTTATCGAATTGTTACAAAAGGATTGAAACATATAAAAGCGAAGAAAAAATAATATTTATTAAAGCTTGGAATGAATGGGCTGAGGGGGATTATTTAGAACCGGATCATAAAATCGGATTTGAGAATTTGAAGCAGATTAAAAAATTTCAAAGAATTAAAGATTAAATAATGCGAATAGGAAACAATCCTCATAAAGATGAATTGATACCCGAATCCAACTACCTGCATCAGGTAGTTATTCCTGTTTATATACCTAATGAAGAAGCTTATTTCGTAGATAGTTTTAAAATATTTCAACTGTGCATGGAATCTTTGTTTGCTACTATTCACAATAAAACTTTTATAACTTTAGTCAATAATGGTAGTTGTAATAAGGTAATCGAATATTTAGACTTTCTTTACAAAGAAGGGAAAATACAAGAATTGATTCATACCGAAAACATAGGAAAACTAAATGCGATTTTAAAAGGGGTTGCAGGCAATAACATGGAGTTAGTAACCATAGCCGATGCCGATGTTTTGTTTTTGAATAATTGGCAGTTGGAGACCGCCAAAGTTTTTAGAGCATTACCAAAAGTAGGGGTGGTAGGTATAGTTCCCCAATTTAATATGTTTAAAAACAAGTGTGGGAATGTGCTTTTTGATAATTTATGTTTTAAAAAACTAAAATTTATTCCAATAAAATCAGCAGAAGGATTAATCCGTTTTTATGATAGTATCGGTTGGGATAGAAGTTATAATAAAGATTATTTGAAATATGGTTTAGGACTTGAATTTGAAAATAGTGCTGTATTTATTGGTTCGGGACATTTTGTAGCAACCTATAAAAAACAAATGTTTCAGGATATGAAATCGTACTTAAATTACAAATTAGGTGGCGATTCTGAAAATTATTTGGACGTATTGCCTTTAAAATATGATTATTGGAGAGTAACTACTCATGATAATTATGCCTATCACATGGGAAATGTTTTTGAAGATTGGATGTCCGAAATAAAACAGGATGTTAAGACTAGTAAAGAAATCGATTTTGGTTTTGCACAACAAAAAGTGGCTAATCCTTTTAAATTTTATTTAAAAAATCGATTATTTGTTAAGTTTTTAAGGAGTGGATTTCTTTCTAGGATTTTTTATCAATGGAAAAAGTTGCCTAAATCAATGATTAGAAATTATAATAATATTGTTCCAAAATGAAAATTTCAATACTCATAATATCTAAAAATAGAAAAGAAGAACTGGCTTTTACTTTAAACAGATTAAAAAATATAGTTGATGTTTCTGTTCATGAGGTTTTGGTTTTGCTAGATGGTTGTAATGACGGTTCAGAAGAGCTAATAAAACAATTTGATTGGATTAATTGGACTGTTTTAAATGAAAGTATTGGCGCATCAAGAGCAAGAAATTTTCTTTATAAAAAAGCTAGGGGTTCTATTTTTATTGGATTTGATGATGATGCTCATCCCTTGCAAGTTGATTTTATTGAAATAGTGGAATCAATATTCAAAGCCAATAAAGATTTAGGGATTATAGCTTTCCAAGAAATAAGGGGCGTTTTTAAAAATGATGAAGAAGCATTATCTCAAAAACCAAATCAAAAAGTAGAATTTTTATGTAATGATTTTATTGGCTGTGGTTTTGCCATTACCAAAAACACTTATCTTTCCATAAATGGTTTTCCATTGTGGATTGATATTTATGGTGAAGAATCTTGTGTTGCTATTGAAGTTTTAGCAAATAAAAAGGAGATACTTTACACAAATAGAGTATCTGTGAATCATCGTGTAAATAAACAAGCTAGATTAGATAGTGGTTTGAATTATTTTAGATTTGAAAAACAATTAAAAAACACAGCCTTATATTTTATAGTTTATTATAAAAATCCAATTTTTAAAATAATTAAATTGCTTTGGCATAATTTTAATAAGTATGCAATTAAAGATATCATCTTTTTCAAATGCTTTTTTAAAGCAGTTGGAATAATAATAATTCAAATACCAGATGTTTTAAAATATAGAAAGCCAGTTTCTAAATTGATTATTAAAAAAAAGACAGCATTAGCTCCGCCTATTTTTTATTAAAAAAAAACTAATTTGACTTGCCTATGAAAACAATAGCAATAATTCCAGCTCGTGGCGGTTCCAAGCGCTTATCCAACAAGAATGTTTTGTCCTTGAGTGGAATTCCCATGCTTGTTCATAGTATTTTGTATGCTCAGAAAAACAGTGCTATTATTGACGAAATCTATGTTACGACGGATGATGCAACAATCAAAAAAATAGCTTTGCAATATGGCGCTAAAGTAATAGACAGACCCGAAAGTTTGTCTGGTGATTTTGAACCCACAGTTTCGGCACTAAAACAGGTTTTAGAGTCGATAGAAGATGAGGTAGAAAATGTAATTTTGCTTCAAGCTACAAATCCCTTACGTCCTGAAAATCTATTAAAAGAAGCTTTTGAAACCTATCAAAACGGAAATCAGGATAGTTTGTTTACTGTCAGTAGGAATCATCAAAAGTTGGGTAAAATAGAAGCAAATCAATTTATCCCTTTCAATTACAAAATTGGGCAACGCAGTCAGGATTTAGAACCTTTATTTTTCGAAAATGGACTATTGTATATTAGCAAAGCAAAGTTAATAGTAGACAATAAAATTATTTCCGAAAGTGCTTTTCCTTATCAGGTAGATCACCTTTTTGCTACTGTTGACATTGATACCCAAGAAGACTTGTATTATGCAGAGTATGTTCTGGGGAAGTTTTCTGTTAAGGAAAAACACACCCCCAGCCCTGTCATTGCGAAGAATGAAGCAACTGAAGAGGGGAGTTAGGAGTGCAAATAATTAAATTTTGATTGCCGAATTCAGATACAATTATATTTTGAATAAGTCATAATTAGCATGGTTACATTCCCCTCTTGAAACCCTTTTGGGTTCAACGATTCCAAAATTAAATATAATCAAGAGTTATAGGGGTTAGGGGTGTGTTTCCGTAGTGTAAACAATAAATAACGTAATAACAACGATGAAACATTCCCAACATAGTTTGCTTCATTCCTGGCAATGAAAAGTATAAATATTAATAAATATAATATTAAATAGCAGGGACACATTCCCATTAGATTGCTTCCTTTGTCGCAATGACAAGGTTAGGGGTGTGTTCCTGTAGGATAAAAAATAAATAACGTAATAACAACGATGAAACATTCCCAACATAGTTTGCTTCATTCCTGGCAATGAAAAGTATAAATATTAATAAATATAATATTAAATAGCAGGGACA
>Ga0114958_10001323_pt1 | contig 19682 bp, 20 predicted proteins | sample C_130208_EF_Meta_FD_89577 | JGI IMG/M metagenome (GOLD analysis project Ga0114958, IMG submission 89577) | Freshwater microbial communities from Lake Croche, Canada to study carbon cycling - C_130208_EF_MetaG | ecosystem: Environmental > Aquatic > Freshwater > Lake | place: Lake Croche, Canada...
CGCGTATTACGCTTTGCGTTTGAATTGGCTTCACGTCGCGCGCGCAAGCATCTAACCATTGCAACAAAATCGAACGGTATCGCGATCAGCATGCCGTATTGGGATGAGCGTGCCGCCGAGGTGGGCAAAGACTATCCCGGTATCACCACCGACAAACAGCATATCGATATTTTGTCAGCACGTTTTGTGTTGCAACCTGATCGTTTTGATGTGGTGGTAGCGTCGAATTTATTTGGTGATATTTTGTCGGATCTGGGCCCAGCTTGTACCGGCACGATTGGTTTAGCCCCTTCGGCCAACTTAAACCCCGATCGCACGTTTCCGTCACTGTTTGAACCTGTTCACGGATCAGCACCCGACATCTACGGTAAAAAAATCGCCAACCCTGTTGCCATGATCTGGTCGGGCGCGTTGATGCTTGAGTATCTTGGCCTTGGTTTGCCTGAAGCAGATCAAAAGCCTTACCTCGACGCACATAATGCAATCGTGAAAGCCATCGAAGAAATCTTGGTGACGGGCCCGCACACACCAGACTTGGGTGGCAAGGCGCACACGCACGACATGGGTGAGGCGATTAGCACGCTTTTGGCGAAGTAATGATTTAGTCAAGCAAGCCTCGCACACATAAGCGAGGCTGCTATGTTTATAACGAGACAACAATGACACAAGCATCGCGCCTAAACACCCGACGTCATTTGGTTTTAGGTAGCCTAGGTGCTGTGGTCAGTGCCGCGCTACCAACTGCCTTTGCGCAAGGCACTGCATTCCCTAATCGTGCCATTACGTTTATTTGCCCTTGGCCCGCAGGCGGCACCGGCGACGTTACGATGCGTACGCTAGCGCAAGTTGCCTCGCGCGAGTTGGGTCAACCCGTTGTTGTTGAGAATAGGGTGGGTGCTGCGGGCATGATCGGTGCAAAAGCGCTGGCCTCAGCCAAACCAGATGGCTACACCATCGGACAACTCGCTATTTCTGTGACGCGTTTTGCGCAGTTAGGGATGGTTCAAATCGATCCAATCAAAGACTACAGTTTTTTAGCGATGGCTTCAGCACAAACGTTTGGCATTGTGGTGCAACCGGATTCCCCGTTTAAAAACCTGCTTGAGATGGTGGCCTTTGCGAAAGCCAATCCCGATAAACTCACGTACTCGACTTCTGGTGTGGGGGGTCAAACACATGTGGGGATGGAAGAGTTTGCCTTAGCTGCGGGCATCAAACTCAGGCATGTACCTTACAAAGGTGGCGCACCCGCGTTGCAGGGCTTGTTAGGCGGTCAAGTGGATATGCTGGCGGATTCAAGCTCTTGGTCTGCACTGGTAGAGGCAAAGAAACTGTTGTTGTTAGCCACGTGGGGGGCAGAGCGCTTGCCTCGTTTTAAAGAGGTGCCAACACTGAAAGAGTTGGGCTTTGGCGTGGTCAATGACGCGCCCAACGGTGTGGCAGCCCCAGCAGGCCTTGAGCCTGCGGTTGAAAAAAAACTCGCTGCCGCAGTGGCTGTGGCTGTAAATAGCCCCGAATTTAAAGCCGCTTGCGAAAAAATCGACGCGCCAGTGATCTTTTTAGACCCCGCGCAGTATCGCCAATACGTCATCGAAAATTATAAAAAAGAAACTATCTTGATTGAAAAACTACAGCTTAAAAAGCTGCTTGAGGGCTAATACGATGGGGGCTGCACTGATTCGTCTTCATCCTAAAGATAACGTACTAATCGCGCGCGAGCCGTTAACGCTTGGCGCAACGGTGAACGCCGACGGTGCGACGATCAAGGTGAGAGCGCAAGTGCCGGCTGGCCATAAAATTGCAGCCCGCAAAATCGCCGCAAACGAAATCGTGTTGAAGTACGACACGCCAATTGGTGTCGCCACGCGCGATATTGAACCGGGCGAGCACGTGCATAGCCACAACATCGCCTTAGCCGACTTTCAACATCAACATGATTTTGGCCGCGATGTCGTGCCGGTTCAGTACGTGCCGGTTGAACAGCGCGCAAGCTTCATGGGCATTGTGCGCGTCGATGGTCGTGTGGCCACGCGCAACTTTATCGGGATTATGTCGTCGGTTAATTGTTCGTCGACCGCCATCCGACGCATTGCAGATTGGTTCACGCCCGAGCGCTTAGCAGACTATCCAAATGTCGATGGCGTAGTAGCGTTTGCCCAAACCACGGGCTGTGGGATGTCAACGCCGAGTTTGCATTTTGATGTACTGCGTCGCACATTAGCAGGCTATGCCACCCATCCAAATTTAGCAGGCGTGTTGATTGTTGGGCTTGGCTGCGAGCGTAATCAAGTTGCTGAGTTAGTGGCTTCACAAGGCCTCAAAAAATCTGACACACTGCACACCTTAGTGATGCAAGAAGAGGGCGGTACACGTGCGACGATTGAGGCCGGCGTGGCGGCGATTCAAGCAATGCTGCCACGAGCCAATGCAATCAAGCGTGAACCCGTGAGCGCGAGCCATATCAAGATTGGCCTTGAATGCGGTGGCTCGGATGGTTTTTCTGGGATTACAGCCAACCCGGCACTTGGTGCAGCAATGGATATTTTGGTGCGACAGGGTGGCACTGCCATTTTGTCTGAGACACCTGAGATTCATGGCGTTGAACACATGCTGACACGGCGAGCCGTCAGCGCCGAAGTGGGCCAAAAATTATTAGCTCGTATTGCCTGGTGGGAAGAGTACACACGGGGACAAAACGGTCAGTTCAATGGTGTGGTGGCGCCAGGCAATCAAGCAGGCGGCTTAGCCAATATTTTTGAAAAGTCATTGGGCTCGGCGATGAAGGGCGGTAGCACCCCTCTTCAACAAGTGTACGAGTACGCTGAGCAAATCACCGAACCAGGCTTTGTGTTTATGGATTCGCCCGGCTACGATCCCTGCGCGGTCACCGGTCAAATCGCCAGCGGCGCAAACATCATCTGCTTTACAACGGGCAGGGGGTCGATGTTTGGTTCTAAGCCGTCTCCGACCATCAAACTTGCCACCAACACGCCGATGTTTAAGCGTCTTGAAGAAGACATGGACATTAATTGTGGCAAGATTTTGGATGGCTTGGTTGACGTTCAACAAATGGGCCAAGAAATTTTTGACCATATTTTGCGGACAGCCTCAGGCGAGAAGTCGAAGAGCGAATTATTGAATCTAGGCGACAACGAATTTGTGCCGTGGCACCTAGGGATCGTGAGTTGAATGAATATTAATTCTGATTACAGTCAGAGGGTCACGCTAAACCATCATGACTTGCCGTGGATCTCTAGCCCCGAAGCGGGGGTAGACAGAAAAATGCTTGAGCGTTCAGGTGGCGAGGTCGCAAAAGCAACCTCAATTGTTCGCTATCAACCAGGGTCTAAGTTTCACGTTCATACCCATGAATTCGGTGAAGAGATCTTGGTGCTAGAGGGGATATTTAGCGATGAATCGGGTGATTATCCTGCCGGCACCTATCTGATGAGCCCTCCGGGTTCTTCTCATGCGCCGTTTAGCGAACCTGGCTGCACGCTCTTTGTTAAGTTACGACACCTTGGCCCAGAGCAAATCGAGCGCGAAGTCATCAACACCAAAACGTCGCCTTGGTTTCAAGGGATGGTGCCGGGCCTCAATGTCATGCCGTTAATGCGACAAGGTAGTGGTTCGACGTTAGTGCGCTGGGCGCCTCAAACGTACTTCAATCCACACCGGCATTTTGGCGGCGAAGAGATCTTTGTCGTTGAGGGGGTCTTTGAAGACGAGCACGGTCGCTATCCCGCTGGCTCGTGGCTCAGAAGTCCGCATATGAGTGCACACCAACCCTTTAGCAAAGAAGGTTGCACCATCTTCGTAAAAACTGGACATCTGTTGGTCTAAAATCAAAAATCAAATTCTAGGAGCACCGCAATGCCTGATTACACCAACCGTTTTAAGCAAGCATTAAAAGCTGGCAAAGCGAACATCGGTTTGTGGATTTCAATCCCAGACGCTTTCACCACCGAAATTTGCGCTACCGCTGAATTTGACTGGATGCTTCTTGACGGCGAACACACGCCAACTGATCCTTTAACCATCATGTCGCAATTGCAAGCTTGTGCCGCGTACAACACGCAGGCAGTGGCGCGCCCACCCATCGGCGAAACGCATCTGATCAAGCAGTTGCTGGATTTAGGTGTGCAAAGCCTGCTGATCCCGATGGTTGACACGGCAGAGCAGGCTGCTGAGTTGGTCAAAGCCGTGCGTTACCCACCTCAAGGCATTCGTGGTGTGGGCTATGGCTCGGCGCGTGTGTCACGTTGGGATTCGCGTAAAGATTATGTGAAGGGCGCGAATGACGAGATCTGTTTGCTGGTACAAGTTGAAACGCAAACAGGCTTAGATAATCTTGAGGCGATCTGTGCCGTTGAAGGTGTAGATGGCGTATTTTTAGGTCCTTCAGATTTGTCGGCGGCGCTGGGGCATCTCGGCAACCCTGGTCACCCGGATGTGGTCGCAACAATCGAAAAATCAATCGCCGTGATTTTGAAGCATAAAAAAGCAGCGGGGATTTTGACGCCTGATCGCGCGCTGGCTAAACGCTATCTTGAGCTTGGCTGCACCTTTGTTGCCGTCGGTGCCGATGCACGCGTGTTGGCACTTGGCGTACGTGAACTGCGGTCAGCTTTCAAATAAACCACGCGGTCATTTTGGTTTGATCTGACGAAAAGCACCACAAATTAGCGGATCGTCAGATCAAGTCGCAATCACCACAAAACTGAACAATTAAGTTTGATCTGACGATCACGTACCGCAAACAGGAGGACCATCAGATCAAGTGGTGATTACTACCTTTAAGGCAACAAAGCCTGCTTGTTAACGCGGCGTTGCTTGGTGTTACTTAGGTTCGTGCTGCGCTTTCGTCCATCAACTGTTGATTCAGGCCGCGCAGTAACACCAGCATGAGCTCGCAACGCGGCACGCTGATATTGTGTTGGCGTGCAAACTCAACCACCTGACCCAAGATGGCGTCGTGCTCAAGTGAGCGCCCAGCCATCACGTCTTGCAGCATCGAGGCAGTGTTTGAGCCGGGTCGTTTTTTAGGCGCGACCAGTTCTTCAAGGTCAACCTTGCCGCGCAAATCGGTGCCGCAAGCTAGGGCGACTTCTAATACTTCAAGCATCACCTTGCAGCGCTCTGCTCGCACTTCAGGGCTTGCTGTCATCTTGGCGGTTGGCAAACGGGTCAGGGCGGCCACAGGATTCAAGCCACAATTGATCAGCAACTTATGCCAGATGTCATATCTAAGATCTGCTGCGGCTACGCCATTAATGTTAGCTGCCTGAAACGCCTGAACCAAACGGTCAACGCGAGAAGAGGGTGCGTTATCAGGTTCACCAAAGACCCAACGATCACCCATCGCGGTTTTAATGACCCCAGGCTCAATCACCTCGTTAGGCGAATAAATCACGCAGCCTAACGAGCGATCTTTCAGGCGCGACCAAAGCTCACCACCTGGGTCGACACACTCAAGGTGTTCTTGGACGTTATTGGTACCTTTATTCCACCACCAAGGAATGCCATTGACGGCGAACACCGCTACGCCGTCTTTAGCCAACAAACGCTCAATAGCAGCCGCTGCACCCGGTAAGGCCTGTGCCTTTAAGGTCACGAGCACCACGTCTTGAGGCGGCAACGAAGTAGGGTCATCAGTGGCAGCAAACGGGCGACCGGTGTAAGTTTCTTCACCCCGAAACACCTTCAAACCGTTTTGCTGAATCGCCCGCAGGTGCGCGCCGCGCGCCACCAGTGACACTTCATCATGGCCAGCCGTAATCAACCGCGCCGCCAAATGACCACCCACAGCACCTGCACCGTAAATACAAATCTTCATGACTCAGCCCAAGTAACAAAAGTAATAAACGTAACTAAGCCTCGCATTATCCGGTTGGCGGTATTTGACGCAAGTCGTTCCTTCAAGATGATTTGTAAACTGAGATTCCAAGTGGAGATTCGAGATATGGCTAAAAAATTTAATGTTTTAAGGGATGCATTGAGCCAAGAGTCTCAAAACCGGGCTCAGGCTCAGCCCGATCAAATGCTCGCTGATATATCCCGAAATGAGGAGGGAGAGGTCTGTGGACCAGCCCAAGTTAAAAAGCCAACATTACCTAAAAACACTCAGAAACATTACTTTACATAATATACATTATGCGTATTATCCTAATGGATAAAAAGGGCATTTGCTCTTGCTTTCTTAGTGCAAATGCTCTTTGACACTCTTACACAGCATCCCCGCACTCGCTCAGCTCAGCAGATTCCTACTGTATGTTTTTGCCCGAATCGTTTACCCGAATCGTTAGACCGAACTGAACACGACACTAGCTGCCTAAAAATTTGAGCAATGCTTTAGTTACCCGTGAACTTTGGCTTACGCTTTTCTGAAAACGCCAAAATCGCTTCTTTGTAATCTTGTGTCGTTTGCACCAGTGCTTGGTTCGCCGCTGCCATGTCCAACGAAGTATGCAACGGCACGTGTTGTGAGTCGCGTATCAAACGTTTACTTGCGCGTGACGACTGAACTGGGTGCGCAGCAATCCGTTGTGCCAGTTTTCTGGCCTCATCCATCAAGTCAGCGTCTTCCACAACCCTCGATACCAAGCCAATCTTAGCCGCCTCTTCGCCGTCAATAAAATCACCGGTAAAGGTCATTTCGTAGGCCTTTGACAAGCCCACGGCCCTTGGCAAAAACCAAGCACCACCGTCGCCTGACAATAAGCCAACGCGCAAAAAGGTTTCGCCAAACTTCGCGCTGCGAGCGGCGATCCGAATATCGCACATGGTGGCTAAATCAAGACCGGCCCCGATTGCCGCGCCATTGACCGCCGCAATCGAGGGCGCCTCTAGGCCGTACAACGCTAAGGGAATCCGCTGAATGCCCTCGTGGTAGTAACGGCGAACTTCAGTGGGCGTTCTAGGCTTGTCTTCAGTCGCACGGTCTTTCATTTTTTTAACATTACCGCCAGATGAGAAGCCCTCGCCTGCACCCGTCAAAATCACACAACCTACAGACAGATCAGCATTGATCCGGGCAACGTGACTGACGATTGCATCGATAATTTCAGGCGACAACGCGTTGCGCGTTTCGGGTTCATTCAGCGTGAGGGTTACAATTCCTCCATCTTGCTCGTAAGTCACCGCATCAGTCATTTTTATCCGCCTATTTTGTCAGTGTTTCGTTCTTAACTGCGGCTTCCCACCTGAGGGTTTCAGACGCAATGTGCTCTTTCAGATACTCGGGTGTGCCCATCTTGGGGGCCGCCGCGAGGCTTTCCAGACGATCTTGCATCGCCTGTGTCTTTAACGCCACGTTCACGTTAGTATTTAGTTTGCTCACAATATCTGCGGGGATCCCCGGTGGGCCCACCAAGAAAAAAGAGATATCAGGCGTCATGGTTGGAAACCCAGCCTCGATCGCGGTCGGGACGTCGGGCAACGCAGCGAGGCGCTTTTCACCCGTCACCGCGAGCATGGTGATTTTGCCACTTTTTGCTAAAGGCAACGCCGAGGCAGAGGTTGTAATCCACAACTGTATCCGCCCTGCTAACACGTCGACTTGTGCATCTGAAGTGGCTTTGTAGGGGATCATGACCATATCAACACCCGCAGCTGACTTAAAAAGCGAGCCTAGAAATGCCGACATACTGCCAGCGGGTCCGTTGTGATTCATTTCTCCTGGCTTTGCCTTCGCCAAGGCCGCCAACTCTTTGAGCGTTTTAGCCGGCACACTGGGAGGCACCGCCATCACGTAAGGCAGCCCCGCCACCATTGCGATGGGTGTGAAATCTTTTGCGATCACGGTACGGATCGAGTTTGAAGCCTGATAGATGATGCTGCTGGTGCTGGTCAAAATCATCGTGTAACCGTCAGGTTTTGCCTGCGCTACATAATCCATCGCAATGTTGCCGGCGGCGCCCGCTTTATTTTCAACCACAAACGTCACGCCTAACTGCTCGGTAAGCTTTTGGGCGATTTCACGAGCGATCATGTCGTTGCCGCTGCCTGGGCCATAAGGCACGATCACCGTAACAGGTTTACTCGGATAGTTTTGAGCTTGAGTATTGACAGCAACCAAACCGCTCGTTAACAAGCAAAACAAAATGCTCAGTGTGCGTAAACTCAGTTTCATGCGGTCTCCTGATTGTTTTTTTAAATGATGGTCAAATTTTTCTGTTGAAGTTGCTTTTGGCACCTCAGTCACTTTGGCTCTAAGCCCGCCTCTTTTGCAATCTTCGAGAAGCGCGCGATTTCTTCAAGTTGGTAGCGCCGCATGGACTCGGCCTTAAACGGCAGCAGTTCAACAAGCACTTGATCGGCATACTCTTTGGCAATGGGGGTTGCAATGACAGTCTGTAATGCATCTTCTAGCTTATTAGAAATATGATCGGGTGTGTTGCTGCGAACGTAAAACGATGTCCAGGTGTAGTTCGTGAACTCTGGAAATCCGCTCTCAGCAATCGTTGGCACGTCTGGAAAATCTGGATGACGCTTATCTGAGGACAAGGCCAAGGCTTTGAACTTACCAGATTTCAAAAGCGGCACAGCGCCGTTAAAACTAATCACCCCAAAATCAAGTTGATTGCCAAGCAGGCTCACCATAATTTCGCCAGCGCCTTTGTAGGCGATATTTTCAAATTTCACGCCAGCAACATTCGCTAGCCACGCAAGGGCCAACTGATAGCCCAGTGCATAGGTGCCGCCATTCAACGGCACAACCGAGGCCTTGGCTGCGGCCATAAGCTCGGTAAAACTTTGATATTTAGAGTCTTTGGCCACCACAATGACGTTCAGACCGCGCGTTAAGCCACCGATGGGCTTAAAGTCTTTGACTGCGTCGTACGAGAGCTCTTTGAGCATGATTGGGTTCACTGCCATCAGCGAGTTACTGCCCATCAAAATCGTGTAACCGTCGGCGGGCGCAGCCTTGACTGTGTTCATCGCCAACATCCCGCCAGCGCCGGTTTTGTTTTCGATCAAAAAACTTTGCCCGAGCTGTTTTGCCAGCAAATCACCAAAAAAACGTGAGGCGTGATCCGCACCGCTGCCGGCTGAAAACGGTACGATGACCTTAACTGAGCGGGTTGGATAAGCACCTGTTTGCGCGGCAGATACTTGCGCAAGACATAAAAACGAAGCCTGGCCCAACCACAGGCCAAGCACAAGGCTAAGAAACGCACGCGTCATATTAAATTTTTCTCAAATCACTTCTTCTTTACGTAAAGCCTCTAGCTCAGCCTCAGACAAACCAAGCCAATCCGAATAAATCTCTTTGTTATGCTGACCCAAATCAGGGCTGGCAATAGTTTTGACCCGATCGGCTCCGTGAATCACCAAAGGGGTATGCGGTAGCACCACACGACCTAAATCTTTATCGTCAAACCACTCGAGCATGCCGCGTTCGTGCATGTGTTTATCGTTCATCACCTCTAGCAAATCACGTACGGGCGCAGCCGGAAAACCGTGTTTTTTACTCAACGCAAACAGTTCAGCACGCGGTAGGCTTTCTGTCCAAAGCGTGATTTCATCGTCGGTTGCAGAGATGTTCTCAACACGTAATTTGTTGCTCTCAAACCGTGGATCGGTGCTGAGATCTTGGCGGTTCATCGCTGCCAGCAGATTACGCCAGTGCGGCTCGGTGACACAGACAATCGCGATATAGCCATCTTTGGCGGGGTAAACGTTATAGGGGGCTAATGCCAACCCACCATGACGGTTGCCCACACGTGGTGGCACAACCCCAGCGGACTTATGCGTTATCCCCATATTTGAGGCGAGTGTCGGATAAGCCGTTTCTTGCATCGACACTTCAACCAAGCGCCCTGCACCCGTTTGCGAACGCTCATATAACGCTGTCATGATGCCGGCATACAGATGTACGCCACTTAAAAAGTCAACAATCGAAGCACCGGCACGCAAAGGCGGGCCGTCAGGCGTACCCGTCACACTCATAATGCCCGAAGCCGCTTGAATCGTGACATCCATCGCCAGATTATCGCGATCAGGGCCCGAGAGCCCATAGCCCGTGCCTGAGCCGTAAATCAAACGAGGATTCAGTTCATGCAAAACCGACCACCCCACCCCCAAACGATCCATGACACCCGGTGCAAAATTTTCAACCACGATATCCGCGCGTTTGACGAGCTCTTTAAACAGCTCGCAACCCTTTGGTGTTTTGAGATTCAAGGTGATGCCGCGCTTATTGGTATTGAGCATGGCCATTGGCAACGAGGCCCCACCGCTTACTTTTGCCCGGATTCGAGAAGGCTCGCCGTTCAGGGGTTCAATCTTAATGACATTGGCGCCCGCTTTGGCCATCAAAAATGTCGCGTAAGGCCCTTGATAAATTTGCGTCAAGTCAATGACTGTAATCCCGGCTAAGGGTGTATTTTCGCGCGGGGCCTGTGGCGTTGTATTTGCCATAATTGACTGATCTCCAAATGCACGGCGCCAAAGGGGTTAGCCCCGCGGCACGTGCAATATTATTGTGAGTGGCCAAAATTTCGCTTGCCCGCCCATGTAGCTGGCTTTTTTCTGCCTGGGCTTTCAGCAAGCGATCGTTTGTCTAGCGTGACTCTTTCAGAATTTTTTTAGCGATCGACATCCGATGCACTTCTGATGGGCCTTCGTACACGCGCATCACCCGCACACGCTGCGCCATCAGCTGCAACGGCAGTTCTTTGGTCACACCCATGGCACCAAGGGTTTGCATGGCATGATCCAGAACCTCGGCAGCCATCTCGGTGGCATACACCTTAATCATCGAGGCCTCAGTGCGCACATCGATACCTTGATCTTGCTTACGCGCTGCATCTTGCACCATCAGACGACAGGCGTGCATCTTCATGGCGGCATCGGCAATCCACCACTGCACCGCCTGACGATCTGCCAGTAACGCGCCAAAGGTTGTGCGTTGCTTTGCGTGACTACACATCATGTCTAAAGCGCGCCGGCACATGCCAATACACCAAGTACCGATTTGTAAGCGACGCACCACCAGACGCAGCTGCATCGGTGCAAAGCCCGCACCCACCTCACCCAAGATGTTTTCTGCAGGAATACGACAGTCTTCAAACACCAGTTCATACGTGCGATGTCCGCCAAGCATGGGGATTTCGCGCAAAATCTCAAAACCGGGTGTATTTTTTTCGACGATAAACGCGGTAATGCCTTCGTGGCGCTTACCTGCGCCAACACGGGCCATCACGATCACAAAATCCGCGGCCGGAACCTTACTTACCCAAATTTTGCGGCCATTGATCACCCACTCATCACCAACCTTTTCAGCGCGCGTAATCATCCCTGACGGATCGCCCCCGGCGTTTGGCTCAGAAATCGCAATCGCAGATTTTGCCGTGCCCGCCGCATAGGGCTCAAGATATTTCTTTTTTTGCTCGGGTGTACCAACGGCCAACAGCATGTGCATGTTGGGCGAATCGGGGGGGAACACAAAAGGCGTGACCGTACGACCCAACTCTTCGTTCAGTGCCATCCAGGTGGTCGCTGACAAGTTGGCTCCGCCAAGCGCTTCAGGGGCATCCAACGCCCACAAGCCTAATTCTTTACATTTTTTTAACAGCGGCGCCTCTTCTTCGGGCAGCAGTTTGAGTGGCTCAGCCTTGATTTCACGCGCAATCACAGCCGCTTCAAGCGGCATTAACTCTTGGTCAACAAACTTTGCTACTAGGTCAATGATCATGCGTGCGTCGTCGGCTTGTTCTGCAGTACTTTGTTCTTGGCTCACTCTAGTCTCCTTTTACGATAGGCACTATCTTAGCTGATTGTGTACCTCAATTTCTCTGGCTGTTGCGCAGCACGATTATGGTTAATTTGCTATTGATTGACGATCTTTGCATCTTTGATGACTTTGCCCCATTTAAGTGTCTCAGCCTCAATAAACGCCTTGAATGCCTCAGGGGTGCTCCCCACCGCGTCGGCGCCACTCACCGCGAGCTTTTGCTGCACCTCCGACATGGCAAGTACTTGGTTAATCGCAACACTTAATTGCTGCACGATCGCCGTTGGGGTGCCGTATGGCACCATCGCACCACTCCAAGACGTTGCAACATAGCCCTCAAAACCAGCCTCAATCATGGTTGGAACCTCAGGTAACAACGGGCTACGTTGGGGGCTTGTCACCGCGAGTGCCCGGAGTTTGCCTTGTTTTACGTGCTCAATCATTCCCGGCATGGTCGGAAACGCGACCTTAACCGTTCCGCTCAACAAGTCAACAATTTGTGGGCTGGTGCCCTTATACGAAATATGAACCAATTCAACGCCAGCCCGAGATTTAAACCACTCTGCAGCCAAGTGAGGCGAGCCACCCGTACCCGAAGAGCTGTAGCTCAACTCACCCGGATGACGCTTGATATAGTCGATGAGTTCTTGCACAGAAAAGACGGGCAAGGACGGATGCACCAGCAAAAAACTTGTGACGGAGGTTGCTTGTGAAACGGCAATAAAATCTTTGAACAGGCTGTAGCTCAGATTTGGAAACAACGAAGCACTGACGGCTGTACCAATTGATACCCAAAAAATCGTGTACCCATCGGGTACAGACCGCGCTGCAAGCTCAGCACCGATATTGCCACTCGCTCCTGGTTTGTTTTCGATCACCACAGACTGACCCAACACCTCGGCCAATTTTTGTCCGACAATCCGCGCCGGAACATCGGTTGAGCCACCGGGCGGATAGCCAACAATGATCTTGATTGTTTTATGGGGGTAAGCTTGTGCGTGAACTGAAAAAGCTGGCAAGATGCAACAAACGCATAGCGCAATAAGCAAACAAAAAGATCCGAATCGAGTTTTCATCTTTTTACCCAGAGTTTTTACCTGTTTCGACCGACGAGAGACCCGCTACGTAATTAGTGAAGCGTAAGCAGACTAAGCGCTTAATTGCGTTTCCATCCGCTCAATCGGCTAAGGGGTGGCTTTTTGAACATGGCATGTACTGGTCGTATTTTGCATTTAAAAGTAACACGTAGGCTTAGCCATTGAACTAAAATAAGATTTGAGGATTGAATGTAACAAGCTTGATATAAAGTGCGGCTCTAGCCTCTAGCTTTGTATTTACCGCACGCACTTTTATAAAGGGACGCATATGAACCGTTTTGATGACACTGGCAAACTGCTCTTGCGACTGACGATTGGCATCTTGTTGCTGATGCATGGCCTGTTCAAGTTAGCAAACGGAATCGACACAATCACAGCCCTCGTTCAGGCTCAAGGCTGGCCAATTTGGGTGGCCTTTGGTGTGTTTATCGGCGAAGTGATCGCCCCATCCTTGTTAATTATTGGCGTTCTTACCCGAGTTGGCGCTTTAGTGATCGTCTTTAATATGGGACTCGCAGTTTACTTAGCACATGCCTCTCAGATTTTAAGCCTCACAAAAACGGGTGGCTGGGCGCTTGAGCTGCAAGGGCTGTTTCTAATGGGTGCCTTGGTGATTGCCTTATTGGGTGCCGGCCGCTTCAGTTTAGGCGGCAGCAACGGGCGCATGAACTAGAGCCTCTAGGGTCATTCTTCCAAGGTTCGCTGCCTTAAGTTGTACGTTTCATCTCAAAGCTAAGGCCCGCGGTGCGGCTAATAGGGCTCCATTCCAAATCTGGCTTTAGCCTTCAATTGTGCCAACTCGAGCTCAAGCTGAGCTTTTGCTTGCCTTGTACAATCTGCTTGCTCAGACGTGTGAAAGTCTTTACAAGCATTTACGGCCTCTTGATAGGCCGCTAGCGTTTCTTTGCGTGCCGTCTCAAACCTTTGCTCAAGTGTCACGTCTTCTTGTGTCCAGCGTTCGGGCTCAGGCTCAGGCCAACGGATTTCTGGTGGTGGCGGTAATGGCATTGCTGATTGCGCATGTACGCACGTCACGCCGATCAATGCCAACGTGGCCAGCAAGCACTGCCCCGTTAAGCCATTTAGTCCACGTAAAAAAAATGGTTTCATTGCTCTTCCTACTGATAACTTGGTACTCTTGTTAATGTACGCTTTTTTTCATCCGGATTTTAAAGGATCGTCGATGACACTCAGAAAAAGAAGTCAGTTATTTGGCCTCGGCCTGTTGATCGGTCTGTTTCAGTGCACGACAGCAATGGCTGAACTCAAAGCTGGCGCAACCGCTCCGACCTTTACCGCACCGGCAGCACTCGCGGGCCAAACCTACAATTTTGTACTGGCCGAGGCGCTTAAGAAAGGCCCTGTTGTTGTGTATTTTTATCCAAAGGCGTTTACTTCGGGATGCACGATTGAGGCGCAACTATTTGCCGAAGCGACCGACAAGTTTGCTGCACTCAACACGACGGTCATTGGCGTTTCTGCAGACGATATGGAAACCTTGAAAAAGTTTTCGCAAGGCCCTTGCGGTGGAAAATTTGCCGTGGCTGCGGATGTTGATCGAAGCATCATCAAAGCATACGACGCTGGGATGATGATTATTCCTGATATGGCAAGCCGGATTTCGTATGTTGTGACACCCGACTCAAAGATTTTATTCGTCCACAGCGGCATGAGCCCTGACCAGCACATTAGCAGCACGCTCGCTGCGTTACAAACCTGGCAGGCAAAAAGGTAAGGTTTTTATGACGGCTGTTTGTTGGTTTCGTACAGATTTGCGTGTCAGTGATCAGCCCGCGTTGACCGCCGCAGTTGCGCAGGGCCCAACGATTGGTTTGTTCATCGCCTCGCCAGAGCAATGGCGCCTGCACCATGATGCCGCTCTAAAGGTAGATTTTTGGTTGCGCGCGGTCAGGCAGTTACGCACTGAACTTGAGGCGCTCAACATCCCGCTCAAGATACTTTTGGTCGATCGTTGGAAGGATGTGCCTGCGGCCTTACTCGCTTTTTGTCAAAGCCACCAAGTTGTCAGCGTGCATTGCAATCGCGAACATGGCATGAATGAACGTACACGAGACCGTGCGTCGTTTAGTCTGTTAGCGCAGCACCAAATTGCGTTACAAGGGCATCACGGAAGCACACTGTTGATACCGGGCAGTGTTAAAACCGGTGCCGACGCGTACTACCGTGTGTTTACGCCCTTCGCAAAAGCGTGCCGAGAAAAACTACGTACTTCACCCTACCGTCTGGCCCCAGTCGTTCAAAAACAATCTGGCGTTGGATTACCTTCGTCTGATGAGTTTCCTGGGGCGCTAAATGCCCTGTTAAAGGACACCTCTCAAGGTTTACAAAACGCGTGGCCTGCATCAGCTCATGCCGCGCACGAGCGGCTTGAGCTGTTTGCCCAAGCCCGAATGGCGCGCTACCAACCCGACCGAGATTATCCGGCGCTGCCAGGAACCAGTGTCTTGTCACCCTACCTTGCAGCCGGATTAATTTCAGCAGGTCAGTGTTTGAACATCGCACTCGGTCAAAACCAGGGCGAGTTGGATACCGGTCAAAAAGGGATCGTCGTTTGGATCACCGAACTGCTTTGGCGCGAGTTCTATCAACATCTGCTTTTTGGTTATCCAGCGCTGTCAAAGCATCAACCGATGCGACCTGAGACCAATGCGGTCGTATGGCGGGACGCCCCCGAAGACTTTAACGCTTGGTCGCAGGGCCAGACCGGAGTACCAATCGTGGACGCAGCAATGCGTCAGCTTTTGGCCACAGGTTGGATGCATAACCGACTACGAATGGTCGTCGCAATGTTTTTAACAAAAAATCTCTTGATTGACTGGCGGTTGGGTGAGGCGTTTTTTATGCGGCACTTAATCGATGGTGAGTTAGCCGCCAATAACGGCGGGTGGCAATGGAGCGCTTCAACGGGCGCAGACTCAGCACCCTACTTCAGAGTGTTTAACCCGATCAGTCAGTCTGAAAAATTTGATCCCCAAGGCGCTTTCATTCAGCATTGGTTGCCTGAGCTCGCGTCGCTAGGGGCCAAAGAGATTCATAACCCGAGTCCAATCACCCGAAAGGCCTTAGCCTACCCGCTGCAAATCGTCGACCTCAAAACCAGTCGCGTGCGCGCAATCGAAGCTTTCAAAGATCTGCGTTAGCGACAAACGCCTCGCCACTTCTTTAGTCTCCTGAACCTCCGTTAACCATTTTTCTTAGAGCTAAAAAATATGAGTCTGACATCACTTACCGTGAATACTATTCAGGGTGTTCCACAGGCCTTAAGCGTTTATGAGGGCAAGGTTTTACTTGTGGTCAACGTTGCCTCAAAGTGCGGCTTCACCGGTCAATACGCAGGCTTGCAGAGCTTGCACCAAGAGTACGCCAGCCGCGGGTTAGTGGTCATGGGGTTTCCGTGCGACCAGTTCGGCCACCAAGAACCCGGCAACGAAAGTAGTATTTTGACCTTTTGCGAAACACAATACAAAGTCAGCTTTCCGATGTTCGCTAAGATTGAAGTCAATGGCGCCGACGCATCGCCACTTTATCAATGGCTAAAAACAAGCAAGCCCGGATTGCTTGGTACAGAAGCCATCAAATGGAATTTCACTAAATTTTTAGTGAGCCGAAAAGGGCAAGTGATCAAGCGTTATGCCCCCACCGATACGCCCGAATCACTTCGCACAGAGATCGAACAAGCGTTAGCGCTATAGAAACTAGGGCTTGTAACCACCTGGCGATGCACTTGCCAAAATGACGTAAAAAGGATCAATTCATGACGTTTCGTCTTGCCAATCCGTACCTGATTGCACTGTTATTGCTCACGGGTTGCGCGGGAAAACCCACCGCTCAGCAAGACATTACATTAGCGGGTTCTGAGGTGCAAAGAGCGGTGCAAGCAGCACCTGCAAAAGCTGCCCAACCCAGACCTCAAACTAGTGATGCGCAAGCGAAGTCGTCTACGGTCACAAGTGGTTCAGGGGCGACCACGAATATTGTGTCCGATCCGTCCCTCTATTCAGACCGTAGCGCGATTACGTCAACTTCGGCCACGCTTGACAGCCCAATCGCGATCCCAAGTCCGGTGCAATCGCCCTCTCGGCTTGCCACTGCAATGATGGTTGAACCATCTTCTGACCTGTCGTCAGGCGACGATCGGGCGAAGATCTCTGCGGCTGGCGCCCCCGAGCCCTCGAGTGGTCATGGTTCAGCAAGCCAATCTGCAGCAACTCAAACAGAAAAGAAAGTTGCCTCTAAGGTGCTGACCTTAAAACGAACCAAACCAGACTGCAAGGGCTCAGATTGTCCAGTACTGAACTTTAAGCGCCTGACGTTTACCGGATATGACCGGTTTAATGCTTTTCTTGAGCAGACACTTTTATCTTTGGCACTCGTTGAGAGCAACCGTGACAAGGCGTTTCGTGATCTGGCTGAACTTGAGCTTTACTTTTTTAATACGGCTTCACCGCGCAACGAAATATCACTCGCTTCAAGTGTGAAATACATGTCAGATGAAGTCATCGTTGTGCAACTCGACAGTTACATTTTTACTGGTGGCGCACACGGCATCTCAACCACTCAATACCTCAATTGGCTTCCCAAAACGGACAAACTGCTCACACTTGAAGCCATGCTCCTCCCAGGCAAACTACCCGCCTTTGAAGAGGCCCTCAAACAACAGCATGCGCTCTGGTTGAAAAAGAATCCACTCGCAAAAGACGATCCAGCCGCTTACAGCAAGTTATGGCCTTTCGAACCCAGCGACAACGTAGCGCTGCTTGAAAATGGGTTGGCGGTTACCTACGACGCGTATCGCCTGGCGCCCTACTCGTTTGGCAAACCGACGATTTACATCCCGTATCGAGAGCTCAAAGGCATATTACGGCCAGAAGCATTGCCTAAAAATTGAGTGTTTGTCGGCGAAATGCCCCGCAGCACTCAACAGCTTGACGCCACTATGGTTTTTTTAGTTTACGATTTTCGACGATTTTTTCAAGAGCCTTAGCTAAGTCTTCTTTGCCTCGCGAACGTGCCACATCAATCGCATCTTGAGCGCTCAGATTCGACAGGCCTGGGTCTGCCCCACCATTAATCAGCGCTTGTACAGTTTCAAGGCTGTCAGCTCTCACGGCTAAAATCAAAGCCGTGTCACCGTCAGGTGAAAGCTCGTTCGGCAAGGCGCCACTCTGAAGTAAAAACTTGGCAATCTCAACGCGGGCTTTGACAGCAGCATAGTGCAAAGGGGTCCAACCCTCTTTGTTGACTTTCGCCCCGCGCGCAATTAACCGTTTGAGACGGGGCAAATCACCAATTAAAGCCACGTACATGAGTGGTGTTTCGTTGTACTGATTTGCTGCGTCAACATTAATTTTGGGTGCCTCAAGCAAGACGTCAAATACCCGCCACGCGCCGTCGCGAGTGGCCTGAATCAATCCTGTTTGTTGATTTGGGCTGCGGGTGTTGGGGTCGAACCCTGACGCAAGCAACTCGTTGACTGCAGAGACATTATCGTTGGCGACATAAACCCAGTAATCCTTTGGATTCGCGGCATATGCAAGGTTACTGAGGCCAAGTCCAGTGCTCAGGCAAATCAATAACAGCGCAATGAAACGGTGGCGAGTCTGGACGATGAAAGTTTGCATGATGTATGTCGTGATAAATTGTTATTTAAAAACCGGATGAATTTAATAAATTAAGAAAACAATACAGACTAAAAATAAATCACATTAACTAAGTTACTTGAAATAATTTACATTAAATAAACAAAGTTAACTCTTATTTATAAGCCTATGATTTATAAATAAAATATAAAATCAATCACATAAAATTGGATACTTGAACAAAATCTCTAAATAGAATGAGTAATCTTGTTTATCTTACTGAAAAGATTGAAAAAATTCTCAGTTGATGCCAATTCAATTTCAGCTAAAGCACAGTTTCGTAATTCGGCTATTTTTTCAGCAACATGAATAACCTTAGACGGATCGTTTAATTTTCCACGATACGGAACAGGTGCTAAGTATGGTGAGTCTGTTTCAATCAGTATTCTGTTTAGAGGCATTTTTTTAGCAACGTCTTGCAAGGCCTGTGCACTCTTAAACGTCACGATCCCCGAAAAAGAAATATAAAAGTTCATTTCCATTGCGGCCTGAGCAACTTCCCAAGACTCAGTAAAACAGTGCATCACTCCACCCACCTCGTGCGCCCCTTCTTCGCGCATCAGGCGCAGCGTATCCTCGGCAGACGAACGGGTATGGATGATCAACGGCAAACCACACTCGCGCGCAGCCCTGATATGACATCTGAAACGCTCTCGCTGCCAATCAAGATCACCAGACAGGCGAAAATAATCGAGTCCGGTTTCGCCGATCGCAACGACCCGCGGGTGGGCGCTACGTTCAACCAAATCACTGACCGTCGGCTCTACCGTATCTTCGTAATCTGGGTGTACACCTACGGAGGCCCAAAGTGGTTCATGGCATTCAACTAAGCCAATCAAGGCGGGCCAGTCAGGTAAGTTAACGCTCACGCATAGCGCGTGTGAAACCTGATTGGTTTGCATACGCTGCAAAATATCAGGCATTTGTTCGATCAACGTTGGAAAATCAACGTGGCAATGTGAGTCGACAAACATACAAATCTAAGCGCCTTAGTTAACGCCCTTGGGCGCTTGTCAGTTGGCAGGCTGCAGCAATACGCTGGAGCACCGCATGGGCAAATAATTTACCGTTTAACGTGTGCCCAGCGACACGACGTTGTTGGTTCAGCCAATCAGCTAAATCACTGAGTTGCGCCACCGCTACACGCGCGCACAGCACGGTGAGCGACTTCTGTAACATCGGAAAGTA
>Ga0114958_10001324_pt1 | contig 19680 bp, 16 predicted proteins | sample C_130208_EF_Meta_FD_89577 | JGI IMG/M metagenome (GOLD analysis project Ga0114958, IMG submission 89577) | Freshwater microbial communities from Lake Croche, Canada to study carbon cycling - C_130208_EF_MetaG | ecosystem: Environmental > Aquatic > Freshwater > Lake | place: Lake Croche, Canada...
CCAAAACCCGATTTTCGTTCTTCATCAGGAATTGGAGAAGTATTAAAATACACTCGGTACAAATTATTATCGCGATCTTCAATAGCCGAAATAACATCATCCACTTGATCCATTTTTCTATTCAAAATCGAATATCTCAACTTCAAATTTTCAATTTCACGAGCTTGCAATCTATTTTTTGGTGTTTCAAAATAAGGGGTGTTCAATAATGCAACAAAACTTAAAAAACCAAACAAGGCCGAAGCCACTAAAAACAATACTATAACACCAATTTTTTTTCTAGTCCGTGTTATTATTTTTCGATACGCTAGATTTTCTGTATCGTAATAATATTTTACTTTCGCCATATTTTAAAATACCCTATTTTTGCACATTGAAAAAAAGTTAGTCGAACAAATTTAATAAATGTTTCATCTGTTCCACACTTTTTTTTATAAAAATAGTAAAGTTGATTTGACAATCAAAGAAACAAATCAGCAAATCAACAAATTACAGTATAATAAGTACAAATGAAATCACAAGACGTAAGAAAGCAATTTTTAGATTTTTTCGAAAGCAAAGGACATTTAATAGTTCCATCGGCACCAATCGTTCTTAAAGATGATCCCACCTTGATGTTTAACAACTCAGGAATGGCGCAGTTTAAAGAATATTTTTTGGGTAACGGAATTCCAAAAAGTGCTCGAATTGCTGATACTCAAAAATGTCTTCGTGTTTCAGGAAAACATAATGATTTAGAGGAAGTAGGAATTGATACCTACCACCATACCATGTTCGAAATGCTTGGAAACTGGTCATTTGGTGATTATTTCAAAAAAGAAGCGATCCATTGGGCTTGGGAATTATTAACCGAAGTCTATAAAATACCAAAAGACATTCTTTATGTTTCAGTTTTTGAAGGAAATCCAGAAGAAAATGTACCTTTCGATCAAGAAGCCTATGATATTTGGAAAACCTTAATTTCCGAAGACCGAATTATTCTTGGAAATAAAAAAGACAATTTCTGGGAAATGGGCGAGCAAGGGCCTTGTGGTCCCTGTTCAGAAATTCACGTTGACATCCGTTCTGCCGAAGAAAAAGCAAAAATATCTGGAAAGGAATTAGTTAATAATGACCATCCACATGTGGTGGAAATTTGGAATAACGTTTTTATGGAATTCAACCGTAAAGCAGATGGTTCTCTTGAAAAACTTCCAGCGCAACACGTGGATACCGGAATGGGTTTCGAGCGTTTGTGTATGGTTTTGCAAGGAGTTCAGTCCAATTACGACACGGATGTTTTTACACCAATTATTCAACATATTGAGAAAATTACAGGCGGAAAATACACCATTAAAGCCAAAGACGACGAAGAAGAAAAAATAAACATTGCTATTCGCGTTATTGCAGATCACGTTCGTGCCGTTGCTTTTGCAATTGCCGATGGACAATTGCCTTCAAACACAGGTGCTGGATATGTAATTCGTAGAATTTTGCGTCGTGCGATACGTTACGGATTTACATTTTTGAATACTAAAGAAGCGTTTATTTATCAATTAGTAGAAACTTTGAGCAGTCAAATGGGAAGTTCGTTTCCAGAAATTATTGCTCAGAAAAACTTGGTTATGAATGTAATTCGAGAAGAAGAAAATTCTTTTCTAAGAACATTAGATCAAGGATTACAATTGTTAGAAAATGTAATTTCTGCTACAGTTGGAAAAACGGTTTCAGGACAAAAAGCATTCGAATTATATGATACTTTTGGTTTTCCAATCGATTTAACGGCGCTGATTTTAAGAGAAAGAGGATACGAATTAGATGAAGCTGGTTTTGATAAAGCGATGCTAGAACAAAAAAAGCGTTCTCGTGCTGCATCTGAAGTTTCAACAGAAGATTGGACTTTATTAGCAGAAGGAAATACCGAAACATTTGTTGGTTACGATCTAGCCGAAAATGAAGTGAAAATCACTCGTTTCCGTAAAATCGACAGTAAAAAAGACGGTATTTTATTTCAAATAGTTTTAAATAACACCCCTTTTTATCCTGAAGGTGGAGGACAAGTCGGCGATAAAGGAATATTAGTTTCTGCAAATGAAACTATCGAAATCATTGACACCAAAAAAGAAAACAACTTGATTTTGCATTTGGCTAAAAAGCTGCCTGAAAATGTAAACACCAATTTTATAGCCAAAGTAAACCAAGATTTAAGAAGCTTATCCTCAAGAAATCACTCGGCAACGCATTTGATGCACCAAGCTTTACGAAGTGTTTTGGGAACGCACGTGGAGCAAAAAGGATCATTGGTAAATCCAAATTATTTACGTTTTGACTTTTCGCATTTTGCAAAAATGACGGAATCCGAATTGCAACAAGTTGAAGATTTTGTAAATGCAAGAATTCAAGAGCAATTGCCCTTAATAGAACGCAGAAATATCCCATTTGCTCAAGCAGTTTCAGAAGGAGCAATGGCACTTTTTGGAGAAAAATATGGAGATGAAGTTCGCGCGATAAAATTTGGCGAAAGCATGGAATTGTGTGGTGGAATCCACGTGAAAAATACAGCCGAAATCTGGCATTTCAAAATTGTTTCTGAAGGCGCTGTTGCTGCAGGAATTCGCCGTATCGAAGCTATAACAAGCGATGCTGTAAAAACGCATTTTGCTTCTTATGAAAACACGTTGAATGAAGTAAAAGAAGCATTGAAAAATCCACAAGATATTTTGAAAGCAGTGCAATCTTTGCAAGACGATAATGCAAAACTTTCAAAACAAATTGAGGTTTTTGTAAAAGAAAAAGTCAAAAATATGAAAGCTACTTTAACAGCTGAAATCCAACAAGTAAACGGAATCCAATTTCTAGCAAAACAAGTGGATTTAGATCCAAATGGAGCTAAAGATTTGGCTTATGAATTAGGAACTTTAGGTACAAATGTATTTGTAGTTTTGGCTACAGACGAAGAAGGAAAACCAACAATTAGCTGTTATATATCGAAAGAATTAGTTGCTGAAAAAGCATTAAATGCTGGCAATGTAGTTCGCGAATTAGGTAAATTTATTCAAGGTGGAGGAGGAGGACAACCTTTCTTTGCAACTGCTGGAGGAAAAAACACCGCTGGTATCCAAGATGCTTTGGTGAAAGCCATTGATTTTGTGAAATAGAAATATTGAAATTATATAAAATAGCAAACCCTTTCAAATTTAATTTTTGAAAGGGTTTTTATGTATAATGAAGTTTGCTAAGAATTAGTTTGATTTAGCAGCTTCTTTTTGTGCTTTTTGAACATCTTTGAAAGCTTTATATTTCTCTTCGCCTAATAATTCTTTAAGCTTGCCATTAGCAATAGCATAATAATCTTTATTTTTATTTTTTCTATCCTCGTCAGAAAGGGAAGTGTTTTCTTTTAAAGTTTTACCAAAAGCAGAGTTTTCTAACATCATTTCTCTTACTTTTTGTTGTTCTTCATTAGTTACACCAGCAGTTTTAAACGCCTCTAATAAGTTCGCCTCTCTCTTAGCTTTTGCAGCTTCTTTGTCTTCTTTAGACATTGTTTTTTCTTGAGGTGCTTTAATAGCTTCTTTTTCTTGAGCTTGAACTCCTGTAAAAGTAAAGCCAATTGCGATAATTGTTGTTAATAAGTGTTTCATTTTTGTTAATTTGGTTGTTTATGTATACTATTTTAGTAAATTTTCAAACAAATATAATTAAAATTGTAACTGAAAATAGTAAATAATAAAATTTATGACTTTTTTAGGAAAGTACCTAAAATAAAATTTAAACTCCTTTTAAATCAAGTAAATTTGTAATATTGTTATTCAATATAGAAATGCTGCTTTCAATAAAACGTATTGTTTATTTTAGAATCTAATAAATATGAATTTTACAACCCAAATACCTATTCCAAAATCGAATTTCCCAATTGATTATGATTCTAAAATTGTATCATTAGGATCTTGTTTTGCAGTAAATATGGCAGCGAAATTGGACTATTTTAAATTCCAAAACAGTTGTAATCCTTTTGGGATTTTGTTTCATCCTTTGGCAATCGAAAACATAATTTCGAAAGCGGTAAACCTAGAGTTCTTTTCTGAAAAGGATATTTTTTTTTATGAAGAACGCTGGCATTGTTTTGACGTGCATTCGGATTTAAGCAATTCGGATAAGGAAAATTTTTTAGATTCGTTAAATGAATTAGTAAGCGCTACAAATAAACAAATCGCTGAAGCAACTCATATTAGTATTACTTATGGAACTTCCTGGGTTTATCGGAATAAAGTATCCAAGAAAGTTGTTGCTAATTGCCATAAAGTGCCACAAAATCAATTTGATAAAGAAATTTTATCCGTTGAAATTATAGAGAAATCGATTCAAAATACAATTGATTTAATCGGAAAAGTAAATCCAAAGTGCGCCATTATTTTAACAGTTTCGCCTGTTCGTCATATCAAAGACGGTTTTGTAGAAAATCAAAGAAGCAAAGCACATTTAATTTCCGCTTTACAAGCAGTGTTGGATATTCCTCTTTCTACAAAAGGATATTTTCCATCTTACGAAATAATGATGGACGAACTTCGGGATTATCGTTTTTATGCCGAAGATATGTTGCATCCAACTCAAGTTGCAATTGATTATATTTGGGAGCGATTTTCTGAAACGAATATTTCCGAAAGTGCTTTTTTGACGATGCAAGAAGTGGAAACAGTTCAAAGAGGTTTGGCACATCGCCCTTTTAATTCTAGTTCGAAAAGTCATTTAAAATTCGAGCAGAAATTAGGGGAAAAAATTGCTAATCTTGTTTTAAAACACTCATTTATTAAATTTTATTTATAAAAACAGAACCGCAACATTGCTATTGTGGTTCTGTTTTTGTGCTATTTATTCTAACTTGAAATCTGAAATCTGCAGACTGATTACTTTTTTGTTGGTGGATATTGTGCTAAAATTTTAGCAACAAATTCGTTAATTTGTTTTTCTTTTAGGGAACGATTTTGAGTCAAATAGCCAACTCCTTCGCCTTCCCAAACTAATTCTTTTTTTCGAGCATCAATTAAATCAATAAATAAGGTTCCTTCGGTTGATGTAGTTACATAGCTTTGACCTCCCCATAAATAAGGATTCCAACCCCATCCCCAACCGTAACCCCATCCCATATTGAATTGAGACACATCGACTTGTTCTCTTTCTTTGGTGAAAATATTGATTAGCAAATCTGGGTTTTCACTTTTGGTCATTCCTTTTTTGCTTAATTCTAAATCTATGGCAGTAAGAATGCGTTTCTTATCCAATTCTGAAATTTGGACTTTGTCAATTCCTCTTTTATGAAAAGCATAGGTTTTGTATTGACCAAAATCGGCACCTTTGTCATAATCATTATAAACACTGATTGAGCTACAAGAACTCAACGATAAAAATAGAATAATTGCGAGAAGTTTAATGGCTTTCATAATTTTACGTTTTTAGATATTGTTCTTAAATTAAGCTAATTATTCCTCAAATAAGGCATCATCAACAAGATTAGGAAGCGTTACTTTTAATAAAGGTTGCGATTCCATAGCTCTTTTTATAGCAAAAATAGCACCTTCATTACGAGCCCAACTTCGTCGAGAAATTCCGTTATTTACATCCCAGAAAAGCATTGATTCTATGCGCTTTGAAGCTTCTTCTGTACCATCAAGAACCATACCAAATCCACCATTTATTACTTCTCCCCAACCGACTCCCCCGCCGTTGTGAATAGAAACCCAAGTAGCTCCGCGGAAGCTATCGCCAATCACGTTTTGTATGGCCATATCGGCAGTAAAACGCGAGCCATCATAAATATTTGAAGTTTCTCTGTAGGGAGAATCTGTACCAGAAACATCGTGATGATCTCGCCCTAATATTATAGTTCCAATTTCATTTTTGGCAATTGCTTGATTAAAAGCTTCGGCAATTTTCATTCTTCCTTCTGCATCGGCATATAATATTCTTGCTTGAGAGCCGACTACCAATTTATTTTCTTGCGCCCCTTTTATCCATTGAATATTATCTTGCATTTGTTGCTGAATTTCCACTGGTGCGTTTTTAGCCATTTCTTCAAGAACTTCGCAAGCTATTATATCTGTTTTTTGTAAATCTTCAGGATTTCCAGTGGCACAAACCCATCGAAAAGGGCCAAATCCATAATCGAAACACATAGGTCCCATAATATCTTGCACATAACTAGGATATCTAAAATCAATGTGGTTTTCGGACATAATAGCAGCGCCAGCGCGAGAAGCTTCTAATAAAAAAGCGTTTCCGTAATCGAAAAAATAAGTTCCTTTTGCTGTATGTTTATTGATGGCATTCGTATGACGACGCAAAGTTTCTTGCACTTTTTCTTTAAATAAAACAGGATTGTTAGCCATCATCTCATTTGCTTCTTCAAATGAAATTCCTGCAGGATAATATCCTCCAGCCCATGGATTATGCAGCGAAGTTTGATCCGAACCCAAATCAATATGGATGTTTTCCTCATGGAATTTTTCCCAAACTTCCACAATATTTCCAAGATATGCGATGGAGACTATTTCTTTATTGGCTTTTGCCAAAGCGACTCTTTTTACTAATTCGTCAATATTTTTAATCACTTCATTTATCCAGCCTTGGTTATAACGAATATGAGTTATTTTTGGATTTACTTCGGCACAAACCGTGATGCAACCAGCAATATTTCCTGCTTTTGGTTGCGCACCGCTCATTCCACCCAATCCTGAGGTGACAAATAATCCGCCTTTGGGACTTCGTTTTATTTTTCTAAAACCATTTAAAACCGTAATTGTAGTTCCGTGAACAATACCTTGTGGACCAATATACATATAACTTCCAGCGGTCATTTGCCCGTACTGAGAAACACCAAGCGCATTGAATTTTTCCCAATCATCTGGTTTGGAATAGTTGGGAATCACCATGCCATTTGTAACTACAACTCTAGGAGCCTCTTTGTTTGAAGGGAATAATCCCATGGGGTGCCCAGAATATATAGTTAAAGTTTGGTCTTCGGTCATTTGCGACAAATACTGCATGGTCAATAAATACTGGACCCAGTTTTGGAAAACAGCTCCATTGCCACCATACGTAATTAGTTCCTGCGGATGTTGGGCTACAGCATAATCCAGATTATTCTGAATCATAAGCATAATTGCTTTTGCGTGTTCACATTTCCCTGGATATTCAGCAATTGGACGAGCATACATGGTGTAATCTGGACAAAAACGAAACATGTATATTCGACCGTAAGTTTTTAATTCTTCGGCAAATTCTGTTATTAATTCGGGATGATGTTGTGGCTCAAAATAGCGAAGTGCATTTCGTAAAGCTAATTTTTTCTCTTCTTCCGATAGGATTTCTTTTCTTTTCGGAGCGTGATTTATTTTTAAATTATATGGTTTTGGTTTTGGTAAAACGGATGGAATTCCTTGCTCAATTTGCTCTTTGAAAGTCATTTTTTTTGTTTAGGTTTAAAAGTTAAGTAAACCGTAAACGGCTTTGAAAACTAATTATTTTTTGGTTCTTCCTGTTTTTGGATCATATCCATAAGGACAATGACGACAGCCACTTTTACAACAATAGCCCCGTTTTAAAAGGTGCTTTTCCGTGAAGCATTTATAGCCTTCAGGAGTATAATAAAAATCCTCGCCTTCGATTAATACGGTGTCCTTTTCCCTATTGTTCATACATACAAATCTATAATACTTTAATAAATTGTTACAAATTTGATTCAAATATATGGTTTTGTTATGATTTTGTAGATTTATGATTAAGACTTTTTTGTCAATTAGCAACATTTGACTTCTTGCGTTGGGTTTATGTTAAAGTTAAATGGTACATTTGCCTAATGAATGGTTGATATTAGTTTAATATGTGGGCTTTGCTTACTTATTTTAACAAGCCCCCAATTGACCTTAATATCCATTCTGCTATGCCTATAAATTTGCCTAAAAGCAAGAACATAACTTATTGTGTTTTTGTGTTTTATTTTTTTATTGTTTCTAATTTTGTTGGAAATGCTCAAGTTGGAATTGGTAATTCAAATCCAGATGCTTCTTCAATATTGGATATTACTTCCACTTCACAAGGGGTATTAATCCCTCGAATGTCTAGCTTGGAAATTGCAGCTATTTTAAACCCTGCAAAGGGTCTCTTAATTTATAATACTACTACTTCTCATTTTAATTGTTTTGATCTCGGTTGGAAAGAGAATTCAGATTATACAAATTATTATAATTCTAATTCTAGTAGTATTGTTACAACTGCATCTTTGACAGATGAACTTATTCCTGGGATGTCAATTTCACCCGTTTTAGCAGGCACTTATGAGGTTGCTTTTAATGGTTCCTATATTAATTCTCCAATAGAGCGTATTGTTTTTTCGAATGAAAGTTTCCCTAGTAATTTGGCTCAAGAGGCTAAATCAGATTTGTTACTTTTAATTAATCAATTAAATGCGCTTCCTGTAACTAATTCAATTCATAAACCTTCTTTTGGAAATGATGAAACTCTTTTTCCAGGCGTTTATTCAATTCCAGGTGCAGCTTCAATTGCTTTAAATTTGACGTTAGATGGTAATGAGAATCCAGACTCTATTTTTGTTATTAAAGCAGGTGGGGCTTTAGCTGCTGGAGCAGGTACTAATATAATTTTAACAAATGGAGCACAAGCCAAAAATGTATTTTGGATAGCTAAAGGTGCACTGTCATTTGGTGCAAATTCTAACATGAAAGGGAATGTAATAGCTGCTGCAACAGGAGCCATTGCATTTAATGCAGGAGGAAATCTCGAAGGTAGGCTTTTAACAGTATATGGAGCAATAACTTATGGTCCAGCAGTAGCTTCCCTGCCAATAGGAGTATCACCATATTCTCTTGGAGCATTAGCTGATTTTGTATTATATACGGCCTCCGGAGATATTACAAATGCTGGGATTTCAACAATTACAGGTAATGTAGGAGCGAATCTGGGTGCTTTTGTAGGTTTTGAGTCAGCAACTTTAAACGGTGCCTTTGTTACTAGTACAACTTATACCTCTGTTACATCCACAACAATATCTACGCCAAATACAAATAGTGTTTTAGCTTCTTTTAGCATCTATCAAAATGGTGTTATGATTCCAAGTTCTACTAAAATACTAACTAGCGATGCAGATTTTGGAAATGCCTCTTTACAAGCTATTTTAAAGATTGAAGCAAATCAATCCATTGATGTTCGATGGAATACAGGTTCAGAAAAAATAGGAGTAGGAAATAGGGCTATTACACTAATAAAAGTTCAATAAGCAATAAGTAATCAAACGTTTTACAATTAGGTTTTAAAAATTACAAATGAAAAAAATATGCTGTTTTCTATTAATTACATTTTTTCTAACTCCACTATTCATGGATGCTCAAGTAAGCATTGGCACTGTTGATCCACAACCATCAGCGCTTTTAGAATTAGCATCTAAAAGTAAAGGATTGCTTATTCCTAGAATGAATAGTTCAGAAAGAGATTTAATTATAGCGCCTGCTGTTGGACTATTAATTTACAACACAAGCACCTCTAGTTTTAATTATTTTGATGTGGAATGGAAAGATTATTGTGATTTTGCAAAAAATTATAATTCAAATAGGATAGGTGATATCACAACCACTTCAGCAGTAAATGAAATTGTTACAGGAATGTCAATTACCCCTCCATTTCCAGGAAAATATAAAGTAACCTTTAATAGTTATTATAATAATGCTCCCCTAATTGTAGGTCCTTTTTCTACTGTGGATTGTCAAAATGATTTACTTTCAACTTATAATTATTTAAATTCACTTTCAGTTACGCAGCCAGTTCATGGAGTAGTTTTGGGTCATGGAGAGGTTTTGACTTCGGGTGTTTATGATATTGCAGGAGCTACATCAACGGTAGGCACCATTTATTTTGATGCAGAAGGAAATCCAGATGCTCTTTTTGTTTTTCGGATTTCAGCTGCTTTTGCTACAGGAGCTGCTACAAAAATGGTTTTGCTCAACGGAGCAAAAGCGGCAAATATTTTTTGGGTCGTTCAAGGTGCCGCTGCATTCGCTGAATCAACTGAATTGAAAGGTACTGTAATAACTTTTGCAGGTGCAATTGCAATGGCGGCAGGAGGAAATCTTGAAGGTAGGCTTTTAGCGATAACTGGAGCTGTTAGTATTAGTACAGGGATTGCAATTATTCCTTCTGGAAACTCTGTAATTAATTTAGGATTTCTATCTTCTTTTGTTTTTTTTAGTAGTACTGGAGCTGTTTCTAATGATTCTACTTCTTTAATAACAGGAAATATTGGTGCAAATACAGGTGCTATAAGTGGATTGATACCACCAACAGTTTTTAAAGGTTTATTGTTAAATACGGGAGAATCTAAAACAACGTTATCCCCTAATAATTCAAAGGCAATTGGCACTTTTGGTATTTATCAAAATGGGGTGTTAATTCCAAGTTCAAATAAAACGCTAACAAGCAATGCGAATTCTTCAAACTTATCATTACATGCAATTGCAACTATTTTACCCAATCAAGCAATAGATGTAAGATGGAATACAGATTCCGAAAAAATAGTTATGGGAAATAGGACTTTAACGTTGATTAAAATACAATAATTTTAAAATTAGTATAATGAAAAACACAGGTAAATTTTTAGTGCTTTTTTTACTGATACAATGCCAAATTTCGAATGCGCAAGTTGGAATTGGAACATTAGCCCCCAATTCGTCATCAATATTAGAATTGTTGTCTAATGATAAAGGCGTGCTTATTCCTAGAATGACAACGGAACAAAGAAATTTGATTTTAAATCCAGCTGTTGGACTTTTAATTTACAATACTTCCACATCGAGTTTTGATTTTTTTGATATCAATTGGAGGGATTATGGAACTTATGAAAAATGTTATAGCACCAATGGTTTGGGAGATATTGCAATCAAATCTAATACGGATGTTAAAGTTTCTGACATGAGTATTACATCAATAAAAGGAAAATATTCAGTAACTTTTGATAGTCAATTTACTAACAATATAATGATTATCAGTGCTAATACAGTTACACTTTTAGGAGATTTTGAATTAGCTTATAATCAACTTCAAGAACTTCAAGTTACAAATTCCTCTCGTATAAATTTTGGTGGTGGAGAAACAATTGGGCCTGGAAAATACAATGTTGCTAGTGCAATTGAAATTTCAGGAACCCTTACTCTTGATGCTGGTGGAGATCCAAATGCATTATTTGTTTTTAATGCAAATGGAGCTATAAACATGGTAGCAGGTACCACAATTATTTTAAAAAATGGAGCCCTTCCTGAAAATGTATTTTGGGTGGCCGAAGGAGCAGTAGGAATTGGAGCAGGGACAATTGCGAAAGGAATTGTAATGTCCCATGGATATGCAATTGCCGTAGGAGATTTATCAACATTAGACGGAAAATTGCTTACCAATGCTGGGGCGATTGCTTTTGGAACTGGTACATGTACTAATACATCCAAAGAATCGTCTATAATTAGTTTAGGTACCTTGTCAACATTTGTTGTTTTTACAGGATCTGGAGCAATCAATAATACGGGTGCTTCTTTTTATAATGGCAATATTGCTTCGGGTTTAGGAGCTACCACAAGTCTTGCTGCAGCTACTGTAAATGGCGCCATTTTTCCACCCGGTTACACCCCTGCAGCTAATTCGGGTAATAGTACTATAAATACAACAGCTACTTTTAGTATTTATCAAGGGGGAGTATTGATACCTAATTCCGTAAGAAAATTAAAATGCAATTCAAACAGAACAAATTTGTCTTTGCAAACAATAGTGGATGTTGTATCCGGACAAGCTATTGATGTTAGGTGGAAGATTAGTTCAGGGATATTGGCAATAGGAAATAGAATATTAACGCTTACTAGTGTAAAATAAATTTAATTTAGATAATTATGAAATCAAAAACACAATACAAATTATTATTGGCTCTTCTTGGGTTTTTATTGCAAAATTATGCAAATGCCCAAATGTTTGTTGCTGCCGCAACAAATGTGTATGTTAAAAACCAGGTTGTTTTTATAAAAAAAGAATTGGAACTAAAAGAAGCAACCAGCAATTTTTATTTAAGAAGTGGAAGTCAATTAGTACAAGGAACTACTGATTCTGGAGCCAATAAAGGTCAAGGAAATTTATCCGTTTTTCAAGAAGGTAGTGTTAATAATTATCAATTTAATTATTGGTGTTCGCCAGTTGGAAATGTAAGTACATCAACTTCTGTAAATAATCCTTTTGGAATTACTCAACTAGGAGTTCCAAGCACCACCACAGCAACAACTGCTGTTGCTATATTACCCCGATATATTTATGATGGTAAAGCAAATCCATTTTCAATTGCACCCTTTTGGATAAATAAATTCACATCAAGTAGTTCTTATTATGGATGGGTTGCAGTAGATGCAGGATCCACCCTAAATGCGGGTGAGGGGTTTACCATGAAAGGAAGTTCAGGAACTGATATAGTAATAAATCCAGTAGATGGAGTTCAAAACAATTTGGATGGTTATCATCAGCGTTACGACTTTCGAGGAAAACCGAATGACGGCACCATAAATATTCCTGTTATGGAAGATCAATATACTCTAACTGGAAATCCATATCCATCTGCAATTAATTTGAGTAAGTTTTTAATAGATCAAACGAATTGTACAGGGATTGCCTATTTTTGGGAGCAAGATAAAATGATAGCATCCCATAATATTGGAGATTATAGAGGAGGTTACGGAGTTTATTCGCCAGGTGCAGATGCAGATGTTGATGGAATTTATGCGCCAGCAACTTATTTTTCATATGACGGTAGAGGCAATCCGGTTGCTACAACTTCAACCCCGTTAAAAAGTTTTGAAAGGCATTATTCTCCTGTAGGTCAAGGATTTATGATTTTGGGAGAAACATCAGGAAACGTTCAAATGAAAAACAGTTATCGGGTTTTTGTAAAAGAAGGAGCTCTAAATAAATCGGAATTTGAAAAGAAAGCAAATTATAAAGCAACTCCCATAATTACAAAACCATCACAAATCCGTTTCAATACACTTTTGGATAATGGACCAATAAGTCAAATGATTTTGACTTTTGATCCTAATTCTACAGATGGAGCTGATCATGCGATGGATGCGATTTCTGCGAATAACGGTCCTGCAAATGCCTTTTTTTGTGTAGATAATAGCGAATTTATAATAGATATTGCCCCTTTTGAAATAGATAAGAAATTTGCAATAGGTTTTAGAAATACTAATAAAGCCAATTATAAAATAACGGTGAATGAAATGCTGAATGTTGATCTAGTTGAAAATGTTTATCTACATGATAAAATAGCGGATGTTTATTATGATATTAAAAATAGTTTTTGCGATTTGACTTTGCCTGGAGGATATAATTACAAACAATATGAAATTACATTTAGAAATGGTACTTTGGGGGTTAAAGATTTAGCAAGCCAAAGCTTTATTGTTTATCAGGATAATGCGAAAAAGAGTTTGACAATTAATAATCCTTTGTTTAAAGATTTAGTTTTGTGTAATTTATATGATGTTGCTGGAAAATTAATTTTCTCGAAAAGCAAGTTAGGTAATAATTCCACGTATTCATTTCCAACATCAAGTTTAGGAGATGGTATTTATATTGTTAAGTTGGAATCCAGTGATAAAATGGAATTGGGAACAAAAATCATTGTAAAAAACTAACCATTTTTGAAAAACTAATGACAAAATGCAATCTACTAGGATTGCATTTTTTGTTACATTTAAATTTTACCTTTGTAAAAAAACAACCTAGTTTGAATCAGCAAGTAGATCTAAAATTTCCAAATTCAATTTCCGTTTTTATAAAGCGCGAAGATTTGATTCATCCAATTGTTTCGGGTAATAAATTTCGAAAGCTAAAATATAATTTACTTCAGGCAAAAGCTGAAAATCAAGATACATTACTCACTTTTGGTGGTGCCTTTTCCAATCATATTGCAGCTGTTGCTTTTGCAGGAAAAGAAAAAGGGTTCAAAACTATTGGGATTATTCGTGGAGAGGAGTTAGTACCTAAAATCGCCGAGAATCCAACGCTGAAATTTGCCCAAGAATGTGGAATGCAATTCGAATTCATAAGTCGAGAAGAATACCGCCATAAAGCGGAAACCTTTTTTTTAGAAAATTTAAAGAATCAATTTGGAGCATTTTATTTAGTTCCAGAAGGTGGAACGAATGCTTTAGCCATAAAAGGCTGTGAAGAAATCCTAACAGAATCGGATTCTCAATTTGATTTTGTTTGTTGTGCCGTTGGAACTGGTGGAACAATAAGTGGAATTATTAATAGTATTTTGCCTCATCAAAAAGTTTTAGGATTTCCTGCTTTAAAAGGTGATTTTTTAAAAGAGGAAATTCGTATTTTTGCAAGGAACGAGAATTGGGAATTAATAACTGATTATCATTTTGGGGGTTACGGAAAAGTAAAACCAGAATTAATTGCTTTTATTAATCTCTTTCATAAAGAGAATAAAATTCCTTTAGATCCAATTTATACTGGAAAAATGGTTTTTGGTATTTTTGATTTAATCGAAAAGAATTATTTTCCCGAAAATTCAAAAATTTTACTGATTCATACCGGTGGAATTCAAGGAATTCAAGGAATGAATTTAAAACTGAAAACAAAAAAATTACCTATAATAGATTTCGATGCTTAGATTAAATGGTCTCCTACTCCTTGTTTTTCTTTTTGTAAGTTGTAATTCGACTAAATCGGTAATTCATACAACCAGAAAAGGAGATAAAACATATACTTCAACACCAAGAAGCTATGGAAAATCTTCTAAAAAATCTTCTTCGAAAAAAAATGTAGATAAGACAAGAAATCCAAAATCTTCAGAAAATAACGATTCAGAGACCCAAGTTCTTGCGGCAACAACTCGTGTAAAGGTAACTAACGAAATGATATTGGCTTATATTGAAAAATATAAAGAGGTAGCTCAGGCAAATAGAGATAAATATGGTATACCTGCAAGTATAATTTTGGGACAGGCCATATTAGAATCAGGATCAGGAACTGGACCATTATCTCAATATGCAAACAATCACTTCGGGATAAAATGCCATAAAGATTGGACGGGACAAAGTATAAAATATGATGATGATTCTCTAGAGGAGTGTTTTAGAAAATATGATAATCCGTATGATTCATTTCGGGATCATGCTGTTTTTTTAACTTCAGGGTCTAGATATGTGCCTCTTTTTAAGTTAGATAAAAATGATTATAAGGCTTGGGCAAACGGTTTAAAAAACGCAGGTTATGCAACAGATAGCCTATATCCTAATAAATTAATTGGGTTAATTGAGCGATTTCAATTGTATAAATATGATGGCGGTACTCTGATTATGGATACAAATGAAATTGTGGTGCAAAAAGATGTTTTTGTGTCAAATGATAGTTTTTATATCGTTACAAAAGGGGATACATTATACTCCATTTCAAAAGCATATAAAATTTCAATAGAAAATTTAAAGAAAAAAAATAATCTCTTAGACAACGCCATTTCTATCGGACAATCAATAATTATAAAGTAAACAAAATGTTATATCAAAGAAGTAGCCAGCTTTTTGCTGAAGCAGAAAAAGTAATTCCGGGTGGTGTAAATTCGCCTGTTCGAGCATTCAAAGCAGTGGGAGGAACTCCTATTTTTGTAAAAAGTGCTAAAGGAGCTTATTTATTTGACGAAGATGGAAATAAATTAATTGATTATATTAATTCTTGGGGACCAATGATTCTTGGACATGCTTTTGAACCGGTGGTACAAGCCGTAATCGAGAAAGCTAAATTAGGAACTTCTTTTGGAATGCCAACAGAGTTAGAAACTCAAATAGCAGCTTTGGCCGTTTCTATGGTTCCAAATATTGATAAAATTAGATTCGTAAATTCAGGAACCGAAGCTTGTATGAGTGCTGTAAGATTGGCTCGTGGATATACAAAAAAAGATAAAATCATCAAATTTGCGGGTTGTTATCATGGACATTCCGATTCATTTTTGATACAAGCGGGTAGTGGAGCTATCACTTTTGGATCTCCAAATAGTCCTGGTGTTACTGCCGGAACTGCCAAAGATACTTTGCTGGCCAAATACAATGATTTAGAAAATGTAGCTTCTTTAATAGAAGCCAATAAAAACGAAATTGCGGCAATAATAGTAGAGCCTGTTGCAGGAAATATGGGTTGTATTCCTCCAAATAAAGGGTTCTTAGAAGGCTTACGCCAATTGTGTACCGATAATTCTATACTTCTTATTTTTGATGAGGTGATGACTGGATTCAGATTAGCCAGAGGTGGTGTTCAGGAATTGCTAAATATTAAAGCAGATATTGTTTGCTTCGGAAAGGTAATTGGTGGCGGTTTGCCTGTAGGCGCTTTTGCAGCCCGAAACGAAATCATGAATTATTTGGCGCCACTTGGGCCCGTTTATCAAGCAGGAACATTATCAGGAAATCCATTAGCCATGGCTGCAGGATTAGCGATGTTGCAAGCATTAGATGCTGATCAGGCTATTTTTAAAAGATTGGAAGAAAAAACAGCTTATTTGGCTGCAGGAATTGATAAAGTTCTGAAAGCAAATAATGTAGTTTTTACAATTAACCAAATAGGATCAATGGTTTCAGTACATTTTGTTGCTGAACCAGTTGTCGATTTTCAATCTGCAGCAAAAGGCGATAATGAAACTTTCAAGAAATTCTTCCACGGATTGTTGAATGAAGGAATTTATATTGCGCCATCAGCTTATGAAACTTGGTTTATTACCGATGCACTTTCATACGAAGACTTAGATTTTACCATTCAAGCTATTGATAAAGTTTCTAAGACTTTTTAAGGATTGCTATTTATAAATGGAAAAACCCTTTTGGAACCTAAATTCTGAAAGGGTTTTTTCGCTAGTAACTAAATGAAATTTAGTAGAAATATTGAGTAGTACCTGAATCATCTATTAACTGTATAGGATATTTATTTTCATTATACGTATATATAGCTGAATAAGTTGTAATTGCTGTTCCATAGGTTTGAGTAGATTCAGTCAAGTTATTAAAAGATACAAATGCTTCTGAAAAGAATAAGTTAAATCCTAAAATGTTTTTCATAGGATTATTTTTATTGTCATATTCATTAATTGTTGTAGTTGTTTTGTTTCCGATTGTAAATTCTGACTTTAAAAAATTACCATTAGTATAAGTATATTTTCCTGTGCATATTGTTGTTTCTAAGTTTGTTGCCGTATTTATTGTAGATTCTTCAAAATTGACAGTTCCGTCGGTATTTTTAATATATAGTTTTTTGTCTTTAAAATAAGAACCAGCAGAAGTAGAAATTTGAGTCGAAAGCACTCCATTTAAATAAGTATAATCACATGTTTTAGTTAATGAATTATTAGTAGTATCATAGAGTTCTATTTTTGTAATTTTATCCCCAGTATATGTATATAATTCTTTATAATTATCAATGCCGGTAATAATAGATTCGCAACTTACAATTTTATTTCCATTATAAGTAAAAGAGGTTTTATTAACAGAACCCGAAGAGTTGGTTATAATTCTTTTTTTTAGAAGAATTGGGACTTGAGTGTTGGTGTCACTTTTTGAACAAGAACTAAATGTTACTAACAAAATAATAAAAGCAATGGTAAATTTTTTCATAATTTTTATTTTCTTTAAAAGTAGTTTAAAAAAGTAACTGTTTATTTGTTTTTCTAATTTATAATGAAACAAAATTACAAAAGCAGTACAATCTATTTTTTTAATTTTAGGCTTCTTTGATTTTTGAATTAATTGCTTTTAAAAAAAAGACATAAAAAAACTTCCGGCGGTACCGGAAGTTTTTCGTTTTAATCTTTTTTATTTATTGTCACGTTCTCTTTTATCACAATTTTCATGATTTTTTTTACGATGGTTATCTTGAAATTTCATTTCGTGTTTTTCTTTTAGACTATTCCATTTTTCAAATTGTTCTGGAGACAAAATTGTTTTCATTTTGTTTTTCATTGCAATTTGTTCATCAAGCATTTTGTTTTGCATTGCAAATTGATTGTCGGCATTTCGCTTTTTTTCCTCTTCTTTTTTAGCCATTTTTTCCGATCTCATCGCTTCTCTTTTTACTCCTTGTTCCGAAATGATTTGTTTAACTTGTTCTTGTTGTTTGGCATTCAAATCCAATTCTAAGGTCAGTTTTTTAACCATTAGTTGGGTACGTTGTTCAGGCGATAATTTTTCCATTTCGGATCTGTTGTTTCTATCCCCCATCTCTTTTCTGTTCTGTGCAAAAGTTGCTATTCCAGCAACTAATAATGCGGCAATAATTAATTTTTTCATTTTTACTATTTTTAAAGTTATAGTTATTTGACGTTTATAGGCGATATAAGTTTAAAACGTTAACAAAAAATTAACATTTTATGAAACTAATTTTAAACATGATTTAAATCATAATAATAGTTGTTGATTAAGTTTTATATTTGCAACGTGAAAAAAATTGTATTCTTATTAGCGTTATTCATGTTACTAAAACCAGGGCTTCCGGTTGTAGAATATGTCGTTAATTATAACTACATTTCTAAAGTGCTTTGTGAGAATAAAGCAAAACCGCAAATGCATTGTAATGGTAAATGTCACTTAATGAAAGAACTTGCCAAAGCTTCCGAAAATGAAAAGCCTATTTCTTCGGATAAAAAAAGTACAACTCAAGAATTTGAAATCTTATTCTTAGAAGAAATACAATCTTTCCAAATTGCATCTATTTTTTTTCATAAACAACTAAAATTCAATACCAACTATTCTAATTTATATTTTCGTCTGAATAGCACTTCGGTATTTCGTCCGCCCATTTTCATTTCTTAATTTACTCGTTTTTTTAACGCTGATTTTTTCGATAGGAATTCTATCGAAAGAGTCTTTTATTATCAAATTTTAAAAAAATATAAATGAAAATTTTAAGAATAGTACCATTGATTATAGTAACCATTTTTGCTTCCTGTACAAATAATGATACTCCAACAGTTAATGAATTAGAAGCATTGACCAAGTTTAAAGAAATATCAAACACTACTCACACCATAGAATTATATAAACACATGACTGGTTTAGAGCAAGGCTATAACGAAATTGCACTAAAAATTAAAGACAACGCAACGAATCAATACATCACAAATGCTACCGTTACTTGGATGCCTTTGATGCACATGACGATGATGACTCATTCTTGTCCTAAATCATCAGTAACAAAAATCTCTACCGCAGGTTCCGTTTATGAAGGATATATTGTTTTTCAAATGGCCCAAAATGCTACTGAATATTGGGATTTAAAAATTGATTACGCTATTAATGGAACAGCCTATTCTATAACTTCTGTTATTGATGTTCCTACATCTTCAAAACAAAGAGTGACAACATTTACAGGCTCTGACGGCGTAAGATATATTGCCGCTTATGCGGATCCACATCATCCAGCAATTGGAATAAATAATGTAGTTGCAGGAGTTTGGAAAATGCAGGATATGATGAATTTTCCAGTTGTCGATGGTTTTAAGTTGAAAATTGACCCAAGAATGCCAAGTATGGGTAATCATGGTTCGCCAAATAATGTGGATTTAACTCAATCTACATTAGACGATTTTTATCACGGAAAAATGTCTTTAACAATGAC
>Ga0114958_10001326_pt1 | contig 19667 bp, 17 predicted proteins | sample C_130208_EF_Meta_FD_89577 | JGI IMG/M metagenome (GOLD analysis project Ga0114958, IMG submission 89577) | Freshwater microbial communities from Lake Croche, Canada to study carbon cycling - C_130208_EF_MetaG | ecosystem: Environmental > Aquatic > Freshwater > Lake | place: Lake Croche, Canada...
CTCCAGAACACATAGCCGGATGCGTCTTTGCGGTGAAATGCAGCTGGATTACTGCAATAGCTGGAAATCAGACTGCGGGCTCGATTGGGATTGCGGATTTGAAAATCAGGATCTTGCATCAATTGACGAACACGTGCGAGCACATGACCGTTGTGATCACAAGCTGAAGCCTGACACGCAAACCACTTGTCCATGACCAAGTCTTCGTTTTTGAACTGTTGGCGAAATAGCGACAGCGCATCTTCAGACAACGCATGATTGATACCAATCAGGGCTAGCAGCGCATGCATTCGCTCTGTCATGTTGTGCGCTTGCTTGAAAGTAAGCAATGCTTGTTGCGCCCATTGCTCTTGCCGCAACACATGTCCTGCCAGGCAGAGGTAATTCAATGCCAACCCGCTTAAGCTTCGGCAACCGCTAGAAACTGCATCAGCTGAGTATGCGCCCTTTACTTGGTAATGCACGAAAGCCCAATGCCAATCATCCACCAATTCAATGGCAATTTGCTGACGCACGGCTTCGCGCACTTGATGGATTTTTTGCGGGTCAACGCTGTCAGATTGTTCGGCAATATATGTTTCACTTGGTGGCGTTAAGACCAGTTCTTTGAAGGCGGCATCGAGTTGAGGATGACGCAGAATATGGCGAAGTCCTTCGATCAATTCCGGCGACAGCAGTTGGTCTGACAGATGTTCTGTGTTTATTGCCTGCAAAGCCGCTGACATAAACAACCTTTGGGCTGATTCCCAGCGGTTGAATGGATCAGTGTCGTGCCCTAAAAGGACCAGCAATTGTGCTTCGCTGTATTCGTAATGAAGTTGCACAGGGGCACTGAAGCCTCGCAACAGTGAGGGTATGACAGGTTCTTTGATGCCTTCAATCACCAATGTTTGCTGGGCTTGGTTCAAGACGATTAACTGATCTTCTAGAACAACTTGACCAGCGTTGTTCAATAATCCCAATCGAATGGGTATGAGAAAGGGCTCTTTTAAAATTTGTCCAGGTGTGGTGGGGCATGACTGTTGAAAATGCAGCGAAAGGCGGTCATGGGCGGTGTCGTGCTCCAGATGAACCACTACCTGCGGTGTCCCTGCTTGGGAGTACCAACGCTTGAATACTTGAAGTTGTTTATGTAATTCTGTGGTCGGGTTGGCATCGGCAATTGCTTGAACAAAATCGTCGCAAGTCACAGCCTGCCCATCATGTCTTTGAAAATACAACTTCATGCCCATGGCAAAGCCAGCACGACCGACCAAGGTTTGCATCATCCGAACAACTTCTGCGCCCTTTTCATAAATGGTGACGGTATAGAAATTGTTGATTTCCATGTAACTGTCGGGCCTGACAGGGTGCGCCATGGGACCAGCATCTTCTGCGAATTGCATGGTGCGTAACAACCGCACGTCTTCGATGCGTTTGACAGCCCGGGCAGATTCAGATCCAGACAAGTCCTGGCTGAACTCTTGGTCACGAAAGACGGTCAAACCTTCTTTGAGGGAAAGTTGAAACCAGTCTCTACAAGTGATGCGGTTTCCAGTCCAGTTGTGAAAATACTCATGACCCACAACGCTTTCAATGTTTGCGTAATCCAGATCGGTAGCGGTGGAAGGGCTGGCCAAAACAAACTTGGTATTGAATATATTCAATCCTTTGTTTTCCATTGCGCCCATGTTGAAGTCAGAGGTCGCGACCACCATGAAGCGCTCCAAATCCAGACTCAGGCCAAAACGCGCCTCGTCCCATGCAATGCTGGCCATCAGTGAATGCATGGCGTGATCTGTTTTATCCAAATCCCCAGAGCGCACATAAATTTGCAATAAATGCTCTTTGCCATGACGCGTTGTGATGCGTTGTTCGCGACACACTAACTTGCCAGCCACCAAGGCAAATAAGTAGGAGGGCTTACGGTGCGGGTCTACCCATTTTGCAAAATGACGCCCATCCTCCATATCGCCGTGTTCAACCAAATTGCCATTGGACAAAAGTACCGGGTAATCGGTTTTGCTGGCTCTGAGAGTGACGCTATACAAGGACATCACATCAGGTCTGTCCAAAAAATAACTGATGCGTCTGAAACCCTGTGCTTCACATTGCGTGAAGAAAGAGCCTTGACTGACATACAAACCACTTAACTGCGTATTTTTCGAGGGATGACAAGTAGTGAAAATTTCCAGCTTGAATACTTCGGTGTCTTGGGGCAGATTTTCTAAAACCAGTTGATCACCTTCCATCTTGAATGAAGTGCCCTGGCCGTTGACCAATACGCGGGAGAGATTTAATTCTTCTCCATCAAGCTTTAAGGCTTGCAATGCCACATCCGGATTGCGACGTATGTGCATGGTGTTGAGCACACGCGTTTTGAGAGGGTCAAGGTCAAACACCAAATCGACACTGTCGATCCAAAAGCCGGGTGGTTGGTAGTCTTGACGCCGAGTGATCACAGCCTGGCCTTCACGAAACATGGGAAATCTCCGTTGTCATATTCAAAGTTGCTCAAACACCTTGTTTGAGCGATGCTTCAATAAAAGTATCTAGATCACCGTCTAGAACCTTTTGGGTATTGCTGATTTCTACATTGGTACGCAAATCCTTGATGCGACTCTGGTCAAGTACATAACTGCGTATTTGGTGGCCCCAGCCAACATCGGTTTTCGTGTCTTCAAGTTTTTGCTGCGCTTCCATGCGTTTGCGCATTTCAAAATCGTACAAGCGAGAGCGCAGGCGTTTCCAGGCAACATCGCGGTTGCTGTGCTGACTGCGTCCGTCCTGGCACTGAACCACGATACCGGTGGGTATGTGCGTGAGGCGTACCGCTGAATCGGTTTTGTTGATGTGTTGACCACCCGCGCCACTGGCACGGAAAGTGTCGGTGCGTACATCCGCTGGGTTGATGTCGATTTCAATCGAATCATCAATTTCGGGATAGACAAAAATACTTGCAAAACTGGTGTGTCGTCCACCTGCAGAATCGAAAGGCGATTTGCGCACGAGTCTATGTACGCCAGTTTCTGTTCGCAGTAACCCGAATGCATATTCGCCCTCTATCTTCAATGTGGCGCCTTTGATGCCTGCCACATCGCCAGGGGACTCGTCTTCCAGCGTGGCTTTAAAGCCTTTGCGTTCAGCATATTTCAGGTACTGGCGCAGCAACATACTGGCCCAATCGCAGGCTTCGGTTCCACCAGCACCTGCTTGTATATCTAAAAACGCATTGAGTGGATCAGCCGGGTTGTTGAACATGCGGCGGAATTCAAGTTTTTCAATTTCAGCTTGTATACGCTGTGTATCTTCTTCAATGGTGATCAAACCGGCATCGTCGTTGTCGGCTTTGCTCATCTCAAAGAGCTCAGTGTTGTCATCTATCTCTTGATGAAGTCGGCTAATCACCAGCACGATATCGTCCAAGGATTTTTTTTCCTTGCCCAGTTCCTGTGCCTTCTTGGGGTCATTCCATACCGCAGGGTCTTCCAGCGATGCGTTAACTGTTCTCAGTCGCTCCGATTTGACATCGTAGTCAAAGATACCCCCGAAGGTCGAGGGTGCGGGCCCCAAGGTCGACCAATAAATTGCCAATGGTATTGATACGTTCTGCTTCCATGTGTAGCCTCAAAATACGTGAATAAGCACAGATTATCCTCTGAGCGCCATGGACGCCACTGAATTAACCGGCCAGCGCTTGCTCAGGTGGGTAATTGGCGGAGAGGTTACGCAGGCCAAGCAATACGTTGCCAATGATGATGATGGCTGGGCTGGTCAGTTTTTCTTCGGTAAAAACGGCATTTAATTGTGCAAGGTCTGTACAAACATGGCGTTGTGAAGGCAAACTGGCGTTTTGCACCACCGCTACCGGCGTGTCGGGGGAGAGGCCTACGAGTAAGCCCTGTTGCAACTGCTCAGCTGTTTGCACACCCATATAAATCACCAACGTCAATTGGCAATCATTGGCGGTGCGCGCGATCTGCGCCCAATTGACCGCAGGCATTGAACTAGGGTGCTGTGCCATGGATGCATGACCAGTGATGAATACCACCCCATGGGCATGGGCCCTGTGGGTCAGTGCAATTCCAAGGTCATGCGCTGCAGCCAAAGCGGCGGTGATGCCGTTGACCACAACAACCTCTATGCCTTGCGCTTGTAAATAGGTTTGTTCCTCACCAGCCCTGCCAAAAATCAAAGGATCACCGCCCTTGAGGCGAACCACAGTTTCGCCCGCCAAGGCTTCTTGGGCCATGAGCTTTTCGATAAATGCCTGCGGCGTTGAGCGGCAACCCCCACGTTTGCCGACATGAATAATGCGTACGTTTTTATCCGCATGCTTGAGTACATCGGGATGTACCAAATCATCAACGAGCAAGACGCTGGCAGACTGAATAGCTTTCACAGCCTTGAGGGTAAGCAAATCAGGGTCGCCAGGCCCGGCACCTACCAAGGTAACTTTGGCGCGTGAATTGGGAGGCAAGCAATGGGACATGGTCAGTTTGATGAAGTGATGGAAGAGGCAAGGTCAATCAGACGTTGAACTTGTGCCTCTATGGGTGCGGGAATCGTTGAGGGATCATCAAGCATTCCTTGAATAAATCTGGCATTTTCAGTTGCACTCATGCTGAATGGTAGGTTTGGAAAATGAACATCAACATCTGCTTGAGGCTCATCTGTGTCGACAAGTTGACCACCTTGTAAGCGAATATCTTGACGCATACGTCGGGGGTCAGCCACCGGTTCTCCCTCTGTGCCCCGCAGCAACATAGCGTTTGCTTTTGCATTTTGCAGCGTCTTCAGCATGGTAAGTTCATATTCAGGATGGGTATAACTGGCCACAAGCAATGCGGGACCCGTCACGGGATTCAACATTTTCACCAGACTGTGGGCTGAATTGCGCAATCCAATGGTGCGACGTACTTGCAAAAGTCGCCACAATCCTGGCAAGATCACGTCAATCGGAACATAAACCACTTCATTATTTTTCAATGGACGAACGTGTTGCAAGGCAGCCATGCCCAGCGCTTGCATCACTTGCGCACATGAAACCCTTGTGTCTTCAGTATTTCCACCGTGGACGATCACGCGCAGACCTTGCTTGGCTAAAAGCAAAGCGAGTAAAGGCGTGAGCAAGGGCAAACGTCTGGCCCCGTTGTAACTGGGAAGCACAACGATTGGTTGCGGGCTTTCGTTGATAAACCGTGTCATGCGAGCATCCATGGCATCCAAAAAACCAGCCATTTCATCGGCAGATTCACCTTTGACGCGCATGGCTATGCAAAATGCACCGACTTCCAGGTCTGTCAAATAGCCGTCCAGCAGTTGTCCAAATAAATCGCTAGCCTGTTCGCGCGATAAATCTCGGGCGTTGTGCTTGCCACGTCCGATTTCTTTGATGTATTGGCTGATACTCATCCCCGCATTGTGGAACAAGCTTGATGACTTTCAGTTATGAAGCGAATGAGCCAAGGCTAAACTCCCTGACATGTGGATATTGGGCATTGAATCTTCTTGTGATGAAACCGGCGTGGCCTTGGTGCGCGCAGATGCAGACAAAGCGCTGCCAGTGCTGTTGGCGCAGGCTTTGCATACGCAAGCCGCGATGCACGAGGCCTATGGCGGCGTGGTGCCTGAACTCGCCAGCCGCGACCATATCCGACGGGTGCTGCCGCTGATTAAACAAGTCATGCACAGCTCAGGCGTCGGTTTGCCGCAACTGGATGTGATTGCCTACACGCGTGGCCCAGGACTTGCCGGTGCGCTGCTGGTAGGCGCAGGAACGGCGTGCGCTTTGGCCGCTAGCTTGGGTAAGCCTGTGATGGGTATTCATCATTTAGAAGGGCACTTGTTGTCGCCTTTTCTCAGTGTGGATCCGCCGTCTTTTCCATTCGTCGCTTTGCTGGTGTCTGGGGGGCATACCCAATTGATGCAGGTGGACGCAGTTGGCAGTTATGAACTATTGGGTGAAACCATTGACGACGCCGCGGGTGAAGCATTTGACAAATCGGCCAAGCTCATGGGCCTGGGCTACCCCGGTGGACCTGCGCTGTCGGCGATCGCAGCACATGGCAACGCTCAGGCGTTTGCCTTGCCTAGGCCTTTATTGAACCAACCGAACCTTGATTTTTCTTTTGCGGGTTTAAAAACCGCGGTCTTGACGCAATCGCAGAAATTGGGCGCAGACTTGGAAAATCGCAAGGCGGACTTGGCTGCATCCACGCAAGCAGCCATTGTCGATGTGCTGGTGAAAAAATCGGTGAAAGCCCTGAAGCAAACCGGACTGAAAACACTGATGGTCGCCGGTGGTGTGGGTGCCAATCGCGCTTTGCGCGAAATGTTGCAGGCCGATTGCGGCAAGATCGGCGCAAGGGTGCACTACCCCGAGCCAGATTTGTGCACCGATAACGGTGCCATGATCGCTATGGCAGCGGCCATGCGATTAAAGGCCGGGGTTGAAAGGCCCTCAACAAACTATGCGTTTGATGTGCTGCCGCGCTGGCCATTGGCACAAAATCCCGTTCAATTGACGCCATCCTAAACACTGCAAACACCATGCGCCAAGCCATTCTCGATTTGCAAGCCTCCCGCATCCGTGATGTGGCCAATGCCGGTATAGGGCGTGCAGATGTGCTGGCCTTTTGGTTCGGTGAGAGTGATGAGGTCAGCCCGGACTTTATTCGGCAAGCGGCTATTGACTCTTTGCAGCAAGGTGAAACTTTTTATGCCCACAACCTAGGATTGCCCGAGTTACGCCAAGCAATTTCTACGCAGATGCAGCAGCGTCATGGGGCGGAAATAGGTACGAATCGAGTCGCTGTGACTTCCGGTGGCGTCAATGCGCTGATGTTGGCTATGCAAGCCATTGTCGACCCTGGCGATCAAGTGGTTGTGATCACTCCAGTATGGCCCAACCTGACATCGCAACCTCTGATTTTGGGCGCACAACTGCGTACGCTGTGTTTGCAGCCGCAGCAAGGTCGGTGGAATTTGCCCATGCAGGAATTGCTTGAGGCTGTCACATCCCAAACAAAGTTATTGGTGATCAATTCGCCTAACAACCCGACTGGCTGGACCCTTAGCCGCGCAGAACAGCAAACCATCCTCGCACATTGCCGTCGAACTGGAACGTGGATTCTGGCGGATGAAGTGTATGAAAACTTGTATTACCTGCCGTCTGACAACCACTGCGCCCCCAGTTTTTTGGATATAGCTTCACCTGAAGACCGCTTAGTGGTGGCGCACAGCTTTTCCAAAAGTTTTTTGATGACAGGTTGGCGTTTAGGGTGGTTGGTCATGCCTGTTCAAATGACCGAACACATGGGCAAATTGATCGAATTCAACACCTCATGTGCCAGCGTCTTTGTGCAACGTGCTGGCGTGACGGCAATGTTACGCGCTGGCGAAATTGTGCCCTCTGTGGTGACGCAAATGTTGGCGTGTCGAAACCGATTGTTTGCCGAATTGAGCGATATCCCTGGCTTGGAGTTGGCAATACCTGATGGCGGTATGTACGCTTTTTTCAGTATCCCAGGCCTCATTGACGATGTGCAGACCGCCAAGCAACTGGTTGCCCAAGCCGGGCTGGGATTGGCGCCGGGCAGCGCGTTTGCTCCCGAGGCGCAAGGTTGGCTGCGCTGGTGTTTTGCGTCAAAAGATCAGGACAGGCTGGGTGAAGGTGCAGAACGCATGAGACGATGGTTGGGCAAGCTATAATTGACAGGCTTGACCATTTTGGTTTCAAGTTCACGCCATCTGGCATTTCCGGCTGTTGGCGCATGTCAAATTTTTTGGAAAAACACCATGACAACATTAAACAAAGCCGAGGTCGTCAAGGCCAACGCACGTTCAGCCAACGACACTGGCAGTCCCGAAGTGCAAGTCGCGATTTTGACTGCACGCATCAATGAACTGACCCCCCATTTCAAAACACACGCCAAGGATCACCATGGCCGCCGTGGTTTGTTGCGTATGGTCAGCCGTCGACGCAAATTGCTCGACTACCTCAAATCCAAAGATGCAGATCGCTACACAGCGCTGATCGCCAAATTGGGTTTGCGCAAATAACACTCTTTCTCATGCAACGCCTGAGCCTTCACTCAGGCGTTGGTTCATGGGGCAGGGCGCAGGCAAAGCAACTGATTCAGAGCGAAGCTGTGTCATTCCAAAAACAGCAATGCATTTTTTTGGAATGGCATCGTGTTCTGACAGAGACTTTGGGCTTTTATGAAGTGGCCTTCACTTCTTCTATTCTGTTCAGGAATTCAACATGTCTTTATTCAACAAAGTAACCAAGACTTTCCAGTGGGGCCAACACACGGTCACCATGGAAACCGGCGAAATTGCACGCCAGTCCGGCGGCGCAGTGCTGGTCAATATCGACGACACCGTGGTGTTAGCCACTGTTGTGGGCTCTAAAAACTCCAAGCCCGGGCAAGACTTTTTTCCATTGACTGTCGACTACATTGAGAAGACCTATGCCGCAGGCAAAATTCCCGGCAGCTTTTTCAAACGTGAAGCTAAACCCAGCGAGCACGAGACGCTGACCAGTCGCTTGATCGATCGTCCGATTCGTCCGCTTTTTCCCGAAGGCTTTTACAACGATGTGCATGTCGTTGTTCACACCGTATCTCTCAACCCTGAAGTGGATGCCGATATCGCAGCCATGATTGGTGTATCTGCGGCTTTATGTATTTCCGGTATCCCCTTCAACGGCCCCATAGGCGCCGCCCGCGTCGGTTACATCAACGGCGAGTACGTGCTCAACCCAGGTCAAACACAGCGCAAAGACAGCGTGTTGGAGTTGGTGGTTGCTGGTACTGAGGCCGCAGTTCTGATGGTCGAGTCCGAAGCATTGCAAATGTCTGAAGAAGTCATGCTCGGTGCTGTTGTGTTCGGTCACGAACAAAGCCGCATCGCCATCAACGCCATCCACGAACTGGTGCGCGACGCGGGCAAGCCTGTGTGGGACTGGCAGCCGCCTGCCAAGGACGAGCCTTTGATCGCCAAGGTCGCGGCATTGGCTGATGACAAGCTGTCAGCCGCCTACCAAATCCGCAATAAACAAAGCAGAACCCAAGCCTGCCGCGAAGCTTATGCAGCAGTCATGGAAGGTCTCAAAGCCGATGGTGTGGAGTTCGATAGCGTCAAGGTCGAGAGCATGTTGTTCGATATCGAAGCGCGAATCGTTCGCAGCCAAATTTTGGCTGGCGAACCGCGTATTGACGGCCGCGACACACGCACCGTGCGTCCTATCGAAATCCGCAACAGTGTGCTGCCTCGCACCCACGGTTCGGCTTTGTTCACGCGCGGTGAAACCCAGGCACTGGTGATCACCACGCTGGGTACCGAACGCGATGCCCAGCGCATTGATGCGCTTGCTGGTGAGTTCGAAGACCGCTTCATGTTTCACTACAACATGCCCCCGTTCGCCACTGGCGAAGTCGGCCGTATGGGTAGCACCAAGCGTCGTGAAATCGGTCACGGCCGCTTGGCCAAACGTGCGCTTGCCGCTTGTTTGCCTACCAAAGAAGAGTTCCCCTACACCATGCGTGTGGTGTCTGAAATCACCGAGTCCAACGGTTCGTCCTCCATGGCTTCGGTTTGTGGCGGATGTTTGTCTTTGATGGACGCCGGTGTGCCGATGAAAGCTCACGTGGCTGGAATTGCCATGGGTTTGATCAAAGACGGAAACCGCTTTGCAGTGTTGACCGACATTTTGGGTGATGAAGATCACCTCGGCGACATGGACTTCAAAGTGGCCGGTACCACCAACGGTATCACGGCCTTACAAATGGACATCAAAATCCAGGGCATCACACAGGAAATCATGCAAGTCGCTTTGGCACAAGCCAAAGAAGCGCGTATGCACATTTTGGGCAAGATGCAAGACGCTATGGGTGAAGCCAAGACCGAGGTCAGCAACTTTGCGCCTAAGCTTTACACGATGAAGATCAACCCCGAAAAAATCAGGGACGTGATCGGCAAAGGCGGCGCAGTTATCCGTGCGCTGACTGAAGAAACAGGCTGCCAAATCAATATTGAGGAAGACGGCACCATCACCATTGCCGCCACTGATGGGGCCAAGGCTGACGAAGCCAAACGCCGCATTCAGGAAATCACTGCAGAAGTGGAAATCGGCAAAGTCTATGAAGGTCCGATCACCAAGATTCTTGACTTCGGTGCACTGGTGAATTTGTTGCCTGGTAAAGATGGTTTATTACACATCAGTCAGATCAGCCACGAGCGCATTGCCAAGGTGACAGATGTACTCGCTGAAGGCCAAATCGTTCGTGTCAAAGTGCTGGAGACCGATGAAAAAGGACGCATTAAGTTGTCAATGAAGGCTTTGCTCGACCGTCCTGAAGCGCCTGCTCACCACGAAGAGCAACCTCATCAGGAGTGATCCAGCGTGAGCAGCAAACTGATCGTCGGCAATTGGAAAATGAATGGCAGCCTGGCTGCCAACCAGGATCTTGTCCGTGCGGTGATGGCCGGTTTGTCTGCATCGTCGTGCAATGTCGCTGTGTGCGCGCCTTCGGTGTATTTGTCTCAATTGCAGCAACTTGCAACTGGATCAGCCTTGCTATGGGGTGCGCAAGATGTGTCAGCCTTCGAGCAAGGCGCCTACACAGGCGAGTTGTCAGCCGCGATGTTGCGCGAGTTCGGTGTGCGGTACGCCATCGTGGGTCACTCCGAACGTCGCCAATACCATGGCGAGACTGACGCTGTCGTAGCGACCAAAGCACAACGCGCCTTGGCTGCAGGTATCACTCCGATTGTGTGTGTGGGTGAAACTTTGGCCGAGCGCGAAGCCGGCCACACGGAAGATGTCGTGAAACGCCAACTGGCCGCAGTGATTCATACCAACGGTCATTGCATCAGTGAAATTGTGGTGGCGTATGAGCCCGTTTGGGCCATAGGCACTGGGAAGACCGCCAGTCCTGAGCAAGCGCAACAGGTTCATGCTTTGTTGCGCGGCCAGTTGAATGCGGCGAGCGCCCATCCAGAGCGCATCGCTTTGCTATACGGGGGCAGCATGAACGCTGCCAACGCGGCCAGTTTACTGGCGCAAAAAGATATTGATGGAGGGCTCATTGGTGGCGCCTCCCTCAAGCCAGTCGATTTTTTATCCATTGTTGCTGCGGCTTCGCACTGACATTCACGGAGTATTCATGAGTACGCTTCTTAATTTACTGCTGTTGGTTCAAATTTTGTCCGCTCTGGCCATGATCGGTTTGATTCTTGTTCAACATGGCAAAGGCGCCGACATGGGCGCAGCTTTCGGCAGTGGCAACTCTGGCAGTTTGTTCGGCGCATCCGGTGGCGCGAACTTCTTGTCACGCACTACTTCTGTGTTGGCTGCTGTTTTCTTTGTCTGCACCTTATTTCTGGCTTATTTTGGAAATTTGCGACCCACGGGCAACGACAGCGTACTTGAGCGAACTGCATTACCGGTCACGGTTCCTGCGACTGCAGGGGATCAAATTCCTGGGTCAACACCAGCGCCCGCGACAGCCAACCAGGCAGAACAAACACCTGCACCTGTTGCACCCGTGACCCCGCCAGCATCACAAATTCCAGCGAAATAACCAGGTCGTCAAATTTCAATCTACGCCTAGAGGTTGACGTTTTTTAAGGTTAAGATCACATGGATTACTGAGTGGTAATGCTTGGTAAAAAAGTAAACATTGCCGTCGTGGTGAAATTGGTAGACACGCTATCTTGAGGGGGTAGTGGCGAAAGCTGTGCGAGTTCGAGTCTCGCCGACGGCACCATCAGATTCCGCTGTCATCGTCTTGTCAGCACAATGTATGAAGCTGTTTAGATAATGACCTGCACACAGAGTATCCAATGAGCCTAGAGCAGTATCTTCCTGTTTTTTTATTCATTATGGTCGGTTTACTTGTTGGCGTTGCGCCTCAGTTGATCGGTGCAATTCTTGGCCCTCACAAACCTGACGCGGCTAAAAATTCCCCTTATGAATGTGGTTTTGAGGCATTTGACGATGCGCGCATGAAGTTCGATGTCCGCTATTACCTGGTCGCCATTCTTTTTATATTGTTTGATTTGGAAATTGCTTTTTTATTTCCTTGGGCGGTGTCGCTCAAAGAAATCGGTTTGACAGGCTTTGTGGCCATGATGATTTTTCTTGCCATTTTGGTGGTCGGTTTTGTCTACGAGTGGAAAAAGGGAGCCCTTGACTGGGAATGACACATGTCACTTGAAGGTGTTTTCAAAGAAGGCTTTATCACCACGTCTTATGACTCGGTGGTGAACTGGGCCAAAACAGGGTCACTTTGGCCTATGACTTTCGGTTTGGCCTGCTGCGCCGTCGAAATGATGCACGCTGGTGCGGCACGTTATGACATTGATCGCTTTGGCATGTTGTTCCGTCCAAGTCCACGTCAATCTGATTTGATGATTGTGGCTGGCACTTTATGCAACAAGATGGCGCCCGCTTTGCGCAAGGTATACGACCAGATGTCTGAACCGCGCTGGGTTTTATCCATGGGGTCTTGTGCCAATGGTGGCGGCTATTACCACTACAGTTACTCGGTGGTGCGCGGTTGTGACCGGATCGTGCCTGTCGATGTGTATGTACCAGGTTGCCCGCCCACTGCCGAGGCTTTGCTTTACGGCATATTGCAATTGCAAACCAAGATTCGCCGTGAAAACACAATTGCACGTTGAATGTCACTATTTATGAGCATCACAGTTTCCATTGATACCTTGCAGTCTGCTCTCAAGCATGTACTGGGTGAGCGAATTCAAAAAATCGAGTTGGCTCTGGGCGAGTTGACGTTGACGGTGAAGGATGCTGACTATGCATCTGTGGCCTTGCAGTTGCGCGATCACCCTGAACTTGCCTTCGAACAATTGCTTGATTTGTGTGGCATGGATTACTCTGCCTATAAGGACGGCGCGCACTCTGTGTTCACAGATGCACCGCGTTATGCTGTGGTTTGTCACCTGCTGTCATTGACGCACAACTGGCGCTTGCGCTTGCGCGTTCATGCTACCGACGAGGAGATGCCACAGGTAGATTCGATCAATGGCATTTGGAGTTCAGCCAATTGGTTCGAGCGGGAAGCCTTTGACCTGTTTGGTATTTTGTTCAGAGACCATGAAGATCTTCGCCGCCTGCTGACTGACTACGGATTCATCGGCCATCCATTTCGCAAAGATTTCCCCACGTCAGGACATGTGGAAATGCGTTACGACGCAGAGCAAAAACGCGTTATTTACCAACCTGTCACCATTGAGCCCCGCGAGATCACGCCGCGCATCATCCGTGAAGACAACTACGGCGGATTGCACTAGCCATGGCTGATATTAAAAATTACACATTGAATTTAGGGCCGCAACATCCTGCAGCGCACGGGGTGTTGAGACTGGTGCTGGAACTTGATGGCGAAGTGGTTCAGCGTGCAGATCCGCATATAGGCTTGTTACACCGTGCCACTGAAAAGTTGGCAGAGAGTAAAACCTATATCCAATCGCTGCCTTACATGGATCGACTGGATTACGTGTCCATGATGTGCAACGAACACGCTTATTGCCTTGCAATAGAAAAGCTCATGGGTCTTGATGTTCCCCTGCGTGCGCAATACATACGTGTCATGTTCGCTGAGATCACCCGCATGCTCAACCATTTGTTGTGGTTAGGTGCGCACAGCTTTGACTGTGGCGCGATGAATATTTTGATTTATTGTTTCCGCGAACGTGAAGATTTGTACGATATGTACGAAGCAGTTTCCGGCGCACGTATGCATGCAGCGTATTTTCGACCCGGCGGCGTTTACCGCGATTTGCCTGACAAAATGCCGCAATACCAGGTGAGCAAAATCAAAAATGCGCGCGCGATTTCCCGCTTGAATGAAAACCGGCAAGGCTCGCTGCTCGACTTTATCGATGATTTCACCCAGCGTTTTCCTAAATACGTTGACGAGTATGAAACCTTACTGACGGACAACCGTATCTGGAAACAGCGCACCGTCGGCATAGGCGTTGTCACACCCGAGCGTGCCAAAAATCTAGGGTTCACCGGACCTATGTTGCGCGGGTCTGGCATCGCTTGGGATTTGCGTAAGCAACAACCTTATGACGTTTACGATCAAATGGATTTTGATGTGCCTGTGGGCTTGACCGGAGACTGTTACGACCGCTATCTGGTCCGCGTTGCAGAGCTTCGCCAGTCCAATCGCATCATCAGTCAATGTGTCAAGTGGTTGCGCAACAACCCAGGCCCTGTGATCACCGATAACCACAAAGTAGCACCGCCTAGCCGTGAGTCAATGAAGACCAGCATGGAAGAACTGATTCACCATTTCAAATTGTTCACCGAAGGTTTTCACGTGCCTGAGGGCGAGGCTTATGCTGCGGTAGAGCATCCCAAAGGCGAATTCGGCATTTACTTGGTCAGCGACGGCGCCAACAAACCCTACCGTTTGAAAATTCGTCCTCCTGGTTTTGCACATCTGGCGGCCATGGACGAGATGACACGCGGCCATATGATTTCAGACACGGTTGCCATCATCGGCACCATGGATATTGTGTTCGGGGAAATTGACCGATGAATCCAATCGCTTCCCATTTTTCGCCACAGACCATGCAGCGTTTTCAACACGAGTTGAACAAATACCCGACAGACCAAAAACAGTCTGCTGTGATTGCCTGTCTGGCCATACTTCAAGATGAAAATGGCTTCGTCACTGCTGAGCAAGAAAAAGCCTTGGCCGCAGTGCTGGAGATGCCATACATGGCAGTCCACGAAGTTTTTACTTTCTACAACATGTTCAACCAAAAGCCGGTCGGGCAGTTCAAAATCAATGTGTGTACCAATTTACCTTGCCAGCTTCGTGGCGGTCAACAGGCCTTAGAGCATTTATGCCATCAATTGGATATCGAAGTGGGCGAAACCACTGCCGACGGTAAATTCACACTTCAACCAGGTGAATGCATGGGTGCTTGTGCGGACGCACCGGTTTTATTGGTCAACGACCGCAGCATGTGCAGTTTCATGAGCCATGACAAACTCGATCAACTGATTGACGGCCTGTCACAGGCGGAGGCAAAGCCATGAATGTTCAGCAACTGTTGTCGCAATTTCAGGCCAAAGGTCTGGAAAGTTGTTTCCACGGACGGCATATCAATCCGCAAATTTATGACGGCTTGAATGGCCGAAACTGGTCATTGAATGACTATATTTCGCGCGGTGGGTACCAAGCTTTGCGAACCATTCTCGGCTTGGATGGTCAAGCAGCATGGACGCAAGATCAGGTGATTGCTTGCTTGAAAGAGTCTGGCCTGCGTGGTCGCGGTGGCGCCGGATTCCCCACTGGCTTGAAGTGGAGCTTCATGCCACGTTTATTCAATGGTCAAAAATACCTGGTGTGCAATTCGGACGAAGGCGAACCAGGTACATGCAAAGACCGCGATATTTTGGAATTCAACCCGCATATCGTCATTGAAGGCATGGCGATTGCTGCCTACGCCATGGGCATCACTGTTGGCTACAACTACATACACGGCGAAATATTTCAAACCTACGAACGCTTTGAAGTTGCATTGGTCGAAGCGCGTAATGCTGGTTTCTTGGGAGACCGCATACAAGGCAGCGACTTCAGTTTTCAATTGCATGCAGCGCATGGTTTCGGTGCCTATATTTGCGGCGAAGAAACTGCCTTGCTTGAATCATTAGAAGGTAAAAAAGGCCAACCACGTTTCAAGCCGCCGTTTCCCGCCAGCTTTGGTGTGTATGGCAAACCGACCACCATCAACAACACCGAAACCTTTGCTGCAGTGCCGTGGATCATCAGAAACGGCGGCGCTGCTTACTTGGCTTGCGGTAAACCGAACAACGGCGGCACCAAGATTTTTTCTGTGAGTGGTGATGTGGCCTTGCCAGGTAATTACGAAGTCCCTATGGGTACCCCTTTCTCGAAATTACTCGAACTCGCTGGTGGCGTGCAAGGTGGTGCGTTGAAAGCGGTGATTCCTGGCGGTTCCTCCGCGCCGGTATTACCTGCTTCGGTCATGATGGACATCACCATGGATTACGACGCCATTGCCAAGGCAGGTTCTATGCTCGGTTCCGGCGCTGTCATTGTCATGAATGACACCCGTTGCATGGTGAAAAGCCTACAGCGTTTGTCTGCGTTTTATATGCATGAATCTTGTGGTCAATGCACGCCCTGCCGTGAAGGTACGGGCTGGTTGTCTCGCATGGTCGACCGCATTGAAACTGGTCACGGTAAACCCTCAGACATGGATTTGTTGGACAGCGTGGCAGAAAACATCATGGGTCGCACCATTTGCGCATTGGGGGACGCTGCAGCTATGCCTGTGCGCGGCATGCTCAAGCACTTCCGCGCCGAATTTGAACACCACATCACGCACAAGACCTGTATGGTCTCGTCGCATGCACCTGCAGGTCAGCACCATGATTGAAATACAGATTGACGGCAAGTCCGTGCAAGTGGCTGAAGGCAGCGTGGTCATACAAGCGGCAGAGCAGGCAGGCACGTTTATTCCGCATTTTTGTTACCACCGCAAACTCAGCATCGCCGCTAATTGCCGCATGTGCTTGGTTGATATCGAAAAAGCACCCAAGCCCATGCCGGCATGTGCCACGCCAGTCACCCAAGGCATGGTGGTGCACACCAAATCAGAGCGTGCCATCAAAGCGCAAAAATCGGTGATGGAATTTCTGTTAATCAATCATCCGCTCGATTGCCCCATTTGCGATCAAGGCGGTGAATGCCAGTTACAGGATTTAGCCGTTGGTTATGGCGGCAGTGCCTCTCGTTACGAAGAAGAAAAGCGTGTGGTGTTTCACAAAGAAGCGGGGCCGCTCATCAGCATGGAAGAAATGAGCCGTTGCATCCATTGCACGCGTTGCGTGCGTTTTGGTCAAGAGATTGCGGGCAACATGGAACTGGGAATGTCGCACCGAGGTGAACATTCTGAAATTGAGGCTTTTGTTGGCGAAACTGTCGACTCTGAACTGTCGGGCAACATGATCGATATTTGCCCGGTGGGCGCGCTCACAAGCAAGCCCTTACGCTACCAGGCGCGCACCTGGGAACTCAGTCGTCGCAAATCGATCAGTCCCCATGACGCTACGGGAGCCAATCTGATACTGCAGGTGAAAAACAACCGCGTAATGCGCGTGGTACCGCTTGAAAATGAAGAAGTCAATGAATGCTGGATCGCCGACCGCGACCGCTTCAGTTACGAAGCCTTAAACAGCGACGATCGATTGACGCAACCTATGTTGAAACAGAACGGTCAATGGGTCACGGTAGATTGGTCTACCGCGCTTGAATACATTGCCAACGGCATTCAACATATCAAGGCTGACCATGGTGCGTCCGCGTTGGCTTGCTTAGCCAGTCCCCACAGTACCCTTGAAGAGTTGTACTTGGCAACGCAATTCATGCGTGCACTGGGCAGCGACAACATAGACAGTCGATTGCGTGCAGCCGATTTTCAACATGATGGCAAGGTGCGTTGGTTGGGTACTTCTGTGGCATCACTGTCTACGCTCAACCGAGCATTGATCATCGGATCCAATATTCGCAAGGATCACCCCTTGCTGGCGCAACGTATTCGTCAGGCTGTGCGCCGTGGCGCCAAAGTGCATGCATTGAATGCACGTCATGAAGACTGGGCCATGCCATTGGCTGAAGTCTTGGTGTCAGACAGCGGCGTCTGGGTTCAAGCCTTGGCCGATATCGCTGCAGCAGTTGCACAACAAAAGAATGTGCAAGCGCCAGTATCTGCTAACGCTTCAAATGAAGTGGCACAAGCTATTGCCGTTTCTTTGTTGTCTGGCGAACGCAAGGCAGTGTTGCTTGGCAACGCGGCGGCGCATCACCCCAAAGCGTCGAGTTTGCTTGCGTTGGCCAATTTCATAGCCGAACATACCGGGGCCAGTGTGGGTTATCTGGGTGAAGCGGCAAATACGGTGGGTGCTCAGCTGGTGTCTGCGCGTCCTTTGCAAGGCGGCTTGAATGCATCACAAATGCTGCAAGCTTCAACATTGAAAGCCATGTTGTTGTTGAACACCGAGCCTTCTGATGATTGCGCTGTCACTTCACATAACTTAGCCAATGTAGACATGGTTGTGACCCTGTCACCGTTCAAAACCAATCTCGACATCAGTGATGTCTTATTGCCGATATCACCCTTCACAGAAACCGCAGGTACGTTTGTCAATACCGAAGGGCGTGCGCAAAGTTTCCACGGTGTCGTCAAGCCATTGGGTGAAACACGACCTGCCTGGAAAGTATTGCGCGTATTGGGCAGCATGATGAAGTTACCTGGTTTCACCATGGAAACCATTGAAGAAGTTCGCGCTTTAGCCTTACCCCCCAACTTGACGTCGCATTTATCTAACGCAACGCATGCCACGATAGATCTGACACCTGCATCACAGGCGCCAGTGACGGCTGCTATTTACCAACTCGACGGTCTGGTGCGCCGATCGCATGCGCTACAGCAAACGGCAGATGCTAACGATGGCCGCATCCATGGTTGATACCTTGTTTCATCTGGGCGCAAACCTGATCGCTGATGCATGGTGGGTCAATCTTGCTTGGCCGGTGATTTGGATATTGATGAAAATTGTGGCGGTTGTATTGCCTTTATTGGGTTGCGTGGCGTATTTGACTTTGTGGGAACGCAAGGCTATTGGATTCACACAAATTCGTCTGGGACCCAACCGAACAGGACCCGCTGGTTTACTGCAACCTATTGCAGACGCATTAAAAATTTTGACCAAGGAAATTATTCTTCCGACCAAGGCCAGTTCTGGTCTTTTCTTTCTCGGGCCTGTGATGACCATCATGCCGGTCATGGCTGCTTGGGCGGTGATACCTTTCGGACCAGAAGTTGTATTGGCCGATGTCAATGCTGGATTACTGTTTCTCATGGCCATCACATCGCTAGAGGTCTACGGCATCATCATCGCGGGATGGTCATCCAATTCCAAATACGCATTTCTAGGCGCTTTGCGTGCATCTTCGCAAATGGTCAGTTATGAAATCGCCATGGGGTTTTGTTTGGTGGTGGTTCTGATGGTGTCAGGCAGTTTGAATATGACTGACATAGTGATGGGGCAGGGTAAGGGCATGTTTGCCAGCCAAGGTCTGGGCTTTTTGTCTTGGAACTGGTTGCCCTTGTTGCCCATATTTGTCGTTTACTTCATTGCCAGTCTGGCCGAAACCAATCGCCATCCTTTCGATGTGGTTGAAGGTGAATCCGAAATTGTCGCTGGCCACATGATTGAATATTCGGGTATGTCGTTTGCCTTGTTCTTTCTCGGCGAATACGCCAATATGATTTTGGTGTCCACCATAGCCGTACTGATGTTTCTAGGCGGTTGGTTGCCGCCTGTTGATTCGGTCTTTCTTGCTTGGGTACCGGGTTGGATTTGGTTGGCTGTCAAAATATTCGTCGTAGTCACCATGTTTCTGTGGGTGCGTGCCACCTTCCCACGCTTTCGTTACGATCAAATCATGCGTCTGGGTTGGAAAATATTTATACCAGTGACACTGGTCTGGTTGGTGATCATTGGCGCTTGGATGCAAACTCCTTGGAACATCTGGACTTGATGCAAATACAACTATGAGAACGTATGCTTCCACCACCACCCCAGCACCATTTTCTTGGGCAGACTTTTTCTC
>Ga0114958_10001328_pt1 | contig 19642 bp, 14 predicted proteins | sample C_130208_EF_Meta_FD_89577 | JGI IMG/M metagenome (GOLD analysis project Ga0114958, IMG submission 89577) | Freshwater microbial communities from Lake Croche, Canada to study carbon cycling - C_130208_EF_MetaG | ecosystem: Environmental > Aquatic > Freshwater > Lake | place: Lake Croche, Canada...
AAAAAAAGAAAAACCAGTTAAAACAAAAAAAGAAAAACCAGTTAAAACAAAAAAAGAAAAACCAGTTAAAACAAAAAAAGAAAAACCAGTTAAAACAAAAAAAGAAAAACCAGTTAAAACAGAAATTATAGATTATGATTCGGATATATCAATATATTCTGACAAATCAATATGAAATTTCGAAAACGCATTATAAAATTATTTTAAAAAACTTTTAAAAATAAAACCTTATTAATCAATAATGACTGAACAAAATCAAACACAAAATCAAATTCAAAACTTATTTTTTTCTAAAGATACAATTTCTGGATTTAATAAAATTATACACCAGGATCAAACACTACACAATTTATCAAGAGAAGGTAAACAAGAAATTATTGATTTATTAATTAAAAATATGAAATCTATATATAAAAATATTGATTTATCTAAAATAAATCAAACAAATTATCCATCAATATTTGATCAATTTAAAAAAATATCAATATCTCAAACAATTAATGATATAAAAAAAAATAATATAGTTTCAAATTTTCAACAATCATCATCGGAATTAAAATTACAACGAGATTTTAATTCAAATCCAAATAAAGGTAATTTATTAATGGACAGACCAGAAAATCCAAGAAATAAACAACAAATAATACAACCAAAACAACCTACTAAATTAAATCAACAAAGTAATTTATTTCAAGGTGTTAGTGCAGATATGGGTAATTATGACTCTAATTTAGATGTTGCATTTAGACCTATTGTTAATAATTCGTCTGAACAAAATGCATTTAATAATTATAATACAGGAAAAATAAGTGATGATGTAAAAGTACGAATGAAGTCTATTCAAGAATCAAGAGAAACTGAATTAAATATGAGAGAACAACGACCAACAACACCTGACTTTTTAAAACCCAAAAAAACTAGTACTAGACAGGATGATGAAAGATCTAATATGAGTCAAAATAATACTGTTAATAATTATTCAAATAATAATGTTGTTCCTGATTTTAAAAATGTTAACCCATCACAGTTTAATAGTGATTTTAATGGATTATCTAATGACGCTGATGATAATTTATTTAGTTTAGATAATATTGATAGACCATTAATTGAAACTGAAATAATTGAAGATACTTTAAGTTTTGAAGACAGACTTAAAAAATTACAATCAGACAGAAATATTATAAGTCAATCAAGTAATCAACAAACTAATCAACCGGCAAAAATTGATTTTACAGATCCAAATATATCATTAACACAAAATACAAATAATATACAACAACAATCACCGCCACGAGAACAACAACAACAGCAAAATCAACAGCGAGAACAGCAACTTCGAGATCAACAACAGCAACAACTTCGAGAACAAAATCAACAGCGAGAACAGCAACTTCGAGATCAACAACAGCGAGAACAACAACAGCAACAACTTCGAGAACAAAATCAACAGCGAGAACAACAACAGTTACGAGATCAACAACAACTGCTAGAACAGCGACAACAAAGCCGTTCTCATGCTAATAAATTAAATGATTTAAAATCATCTATGAGATCAGTTAATATTGATTTTAAAGAAGATACACAAAAATTAAAAATATTACAAAATAAATATGATGAACTTGAAAAAATGAATGAAAGTTTACAAAATGAATTATTAGAATTTAAAAAAACTAATTCATTAGATAAAATAAATGAATTAAAACAACAAATTGCAATTGAATTTGAAGAATTAAATAATAAAGGTGAAGATATAGAAAATAAAATTAAATCTTTAGATACTAAAAAAATAGAGATTGAACAAAAATTAATTAATTTTAATTTGAGAGAAATGGAAATAAATAAAATAGAATCAAATATTAAAGATATGTTAATAAAACACGACAATTTATTTAAATCTCAACATTTACAATTAGAAGTTTCAAATATAGAAAATTTGTCATCATATACATGGTCAATGGAACCAATTAAAAATGTAACAGGGATAAAATTAGCAACATATTCTTTACCAGTACCAAGATTTAATATAGAAGAAAATAAGAATAATATATTATCATTTACATTTAATGATGAAGTAAAATCTGTAATTTTAAATACTGGAAAATACACAATTGATGAACTTATTTCTTCACTTGATGAAAAAATTAAAATAATTAATGAAAATTTATCAATTAATGTTAACAAAGAACAAAAAATAATATTTGAATCATCAATATCAACTGATAAAATAAATATTATTACAACATTATTATCAAAAGATAACTTGGGTTTTATTAATGATACTAATAATGCATTAAATAAACAGACACATATATCAGAAAATATATGGGATTTAAGAATTGATAATAAAGTTTATTTATATTTAAATAATTTATCAAATGATATACCATTTGGTATATTATATTTTAATGGTGAATCTATTAGTCAATTTAAATTTCAGGATCCATTTAATTTAAATAATTTAGAAATAATTTTTAAAGATTCAAAAGGTTTAATATATAATTTTTATAATTTACCACATTCATTAACATTTATAATTGAAAAAATTAATTAATATTTCTAAAATATGTTTTTCTATTTTCATTCATTAATTCATCGTTTGTTATATTATTAATAATATCATCAAAACTTTCACCACTAACAAGTCTTACAATAAAATTTATTGAATATACACCACATTCAGAGTTTTTAAATTGATGTTGAATATGATTATGTCTAATATCAAAATCACCATCTAATAAATTTTTAATATGTTCATTAGATTCTATAATTGTTTCATCTTTTTCTTTTTTTATTTGTTTAAATTTTTCAATAACATCATTTAGTGGCAATCTTTTATTATATTTTTTTAAATATATATATTTTGTAATTTTATTAATAAATTTTCTAGTTTTTTTCAAGGGTTTTTTTCCTACTGAGTCAAAATAATATATTTGATTTTTTTCTAAATCCATATATAATGAAACCCAATGTGAACCATCTTGCCAATGTTCATCAAGATTAATAACTAAACCTATTTTTTTTTTACCATCTTCTAATAATTCATCAAAACTTAAATTATTAATACGTAATACAGGTAAATCTTCAAAATCTAATGGTACGGCACCTAAAAATAAAAAATCATCATGACAATCATGATATTGTTGAATAACATCATTAATATGGGTTGTACTTAACCATTCATATTTTTTTTTAGGTCCTGTTGGTCTAAATGTATTAGTTTCAATATCTTTATTATTTAATTCTTTAACAACATCTAATCTTAACCAACATGTTTGATCAGAACATTTATTATTTAATCGTTTATCCAGTTCATTAACTAATTCTGATTTAGAAAGATTAAGATTAATTTTATTATTATTTTTTTTATTATAATTATTAGCAATATTTATTAATGTTTCGTGAGAAAAACACGAACCATCCATGTATTGTTTATTTGGTGCACATTTCATATCTTGTTTAATTATCATTTTTTTCATATTATCTATATTTTTTTTCATATTATCTATATATAGATTTTTTTATAATTTTATTACAATATTAATCATTAATAGTTATATTAATCATAAAAAACTTTGTTCTTATTATAGTTTATTTTAGAAACATATACATAATAACTTTATTATTATAGTTTATTATACGAGGATAAGCAAATGTATAAATTTTTATTTAATTAAATAAAAATTATATTAAGATTTTTATTTAATATTTATTGTTCATTATAAAATATTATAAATATTAAAATCTACATAATTAATATATAATGTCGTACCAAGAAAAATATTTAAAATATAAAGCTAAATATATAGCTTTAAAATCAAAACAATCACAATCAACCAAAAGTAAAATAAATAGCTCAAACTTACAATTAGGTGGAAAATTAAATAATAATATGTTAAATATTGATAATTTAACTGACACACCTTTATTATCAAATATATTAGATGGGGTATCACAAGGTAAAACTCAAACAGGTGGTAATTTATCAGGTGCATTAAAAGATACAAAATCTGTAAATAATTTAACAGAAACACCTAGATTAATTGATATATGGGGTGGTCATTATGCTAATAAAGATGCTAATAAGTTAATTAAATTATTATCTGAATCTGAAAATAACAATACAGAAGATAAATATGTTAAAATAAATGGTGGTGCAATAACAAATTGTAAAGCATCTGAATTAAAAAAACATGTTGATAATCAACTTGATAATAAATTAAGTAATAATTTAAATAATCAAATTGATAATTTATGTGATAATAAAAAAACTAATAATCAACAAATAATTGATGAAGCATTAAAAAAATTAATTGATAGTACTATTGACATTCTTACTGTTTCAGATGTAAATGATACTGAATCTGTTTCTGCAAAATCCACGGGGTCTACAATTGATTCTGTTATTGATTCTGTTAAATCCACACTTGAATCTGCTAAATCTACTTTTGATTCTGCTAAATCTACTTTTGATTCTGCTAAAGTTGCTATCGATTCTGTTAATACAGCTATTAATTCATCATCTGCTGTTTTAAAGAATTTTAATAATCCTATCTATAATAAAATGATAATGGATCAGGCTAGTAAGAATATTCCACCAGCTCATGATAAAGAAAAAGAAGTAAAAAATATTTTCAGTTTTGATGGTGGGGCTAAGAAAAAAGTAAAAAGTAATAAAAAAAATTTTTTTGAAGAATCCGATTTATTTTCATCTAGTACAATGACAATGTCAGATTCAGATTTATCATCATTTGATACTACTATTAATAGCAGTGATGCAGATTTATAAATAACTATAACTATAACTATAACTATAAATAATAAAAATTGATATTTATTAATTTAAAATAATAAATATTAATTAATAATGTCTAACAAATTTATTATTAATAATATTAAAATTCTTAGTAGTTGGGGGTATAATTTGCCATCAAATACAGATTGCACTATTTGTCGTGAAAGTTTGAATACAAATAGTCTTTATTATCAAGATAAGTGTATTGACTCTCAGATTGTTGAAGGTTCATGCGGTCATTCGTTTCATTATGAATGTATTAATCCATGGGTTCAAACTAATAAAACATGTCCAATCTGTTTTGTACAATGGATATATAAATCAGTACCAGATAAACAGTCTTGTATTAACAAAAATATTAAGATTTGAATTATCTAATCTTAAAATCTAATCTTAAAAATCTTAATTAAAAAAATTGATTTATACTTATTTAATAACATTGAACAATGATATTAAATTAATATAATGAGTAATGTAGGTCTATCAAAAAAATATAAGGGTAACGCTGTTATTTATTCACGTGTTAGTACAAAAAATCAAGTATTTGGTTCGAGTCTTGATTTGCAAAAAGATATCAGTAATATATATTGTATTAAAAATCAATATAATATTAAATGTTGTGTGAATGAAGTTTGTTCTGCAAAAACTATTGCTAATCAAAAAAATTTACTTGATATTATTAATAAAAATAATAATATACATTTAATTATCTGTGAACCAACACGAATTTCTAGAAATTTATCAGAATTTACACAATTGTTAAAATTATGTGAACAAAAAAATATTACTATTCATTTTGTAGCTGATAATTTAATTACTAATAATACTAATGATATCAAAAAAATTTTATCATCAATTTATGATGGAGAAATTGAAATTAAAACATTAAGCAAACGAATTAAAAAAAGTATTGAACATCGTAAAAAAAATAATACATATTTATCGTCAATACCAAAATATGGATTACAATATAATAAATATTTAGTTAATAATAATATTAGTAGAAATGTTACAAAAAATAATTATGAACAATTAATTATGAAATTTATTAATAAACTATATTGGGGATCTGATATGAAATCAATTAATTATTTATTATTTATGATAACAAATATAACACATGAAATATATAATACAAAGAATGAAAATGAAAATATTGAAAAAGTAGAATATGGAAATATGTCATGTGTTGATATTGCCAATTTCTTAAACTCTAATAATATTTTCAGGCGATCAAAATTATGGACTAGAAATAGTATTTCAACTATTGTTAAACAAAAACCACAAGGCGTTTCGAATAATTTATCTTTTTTGAAAATTAAATAAATTAGTTTATAATAAGTTTATAATAAGTATTGTCTAAATTAGTTTATAATAAGTTTATAATAAGTATTGTCTATATAAATTAGTTTATAATAAGTATTGTCTAAAAAAATTGATTTTTATTGTATTTTAAATAAAAGAATAATATATTTAATGAATCATCAAAATTGGGAAACAGTTAATCTTGGTAAAAAAAATCCAAATGCACCTTCAGTTGTCAAAACAAAGGTTGCTAAACAAAAAATTAATAATAATTTAACAACCGTAAAATGTGAAAAATTGTATGATCCAAAAGAACCAGATGCAGAACCAGAAATTAAACCAATTATGGTTACACGTGATTTTGGAAAACAAATTGCATCAACACGGCTAGAAAAGCAGTTAACGCAAAAACAACTTGCAAATCAATTATGTATTCCACATAATATTATTTCAGAATATGAAATGGGTAAAGGTGTATATAATATTAATTATGTTAATAAAATTAAACGTTTTATCAATAACTAATTTGTATATAGCTTATTAAATATTATTTTATTATATTTATTTAAAAAATTTATATATTTATATATATATATATATATATATATAATTATGGATTATTATTCAAAATACAATAAATATAAACAAAAATATTTAAAATTAAAAAATCAAATTGGTGGAATGAATTATATCGAACCTATTAAGAATATAGATAAATATCTTGATTTTTTAAATAATATGGAATCATTAATTAAAACAATGATTGATTATCAAAAAGAAGCTGAAACATCTTTAGGTATATTTGCATATCGTAAGTTAGAAAGTGAATCAACATTTTTATTTAATCATGAAAAATTAATGTGTATGCATATTCAAACATTTAGAGCATCAAATGATGTATATGAAATAGAAATTGATAGAAATACAAAAATATTTACAGATACTATATATATTGATGGAAATATAACTAAATTTGCATTAAAAAAGTGTGATATGGATAAAACGACATGTACATTTTATGCTTGTAAAGAAATTGATGCAATAATAAAATTTTCTAAACTAGTTGTAAATAAAATTTGTAATTCATATATGCTTTTTTTTGGTTTTTTAAATTGTGGTTGTATAGATTTTATTAATAATGAAGAAGAAAATATAAACTTAAACGAAGATAAACAGAATGATCGTTCTGTAATTATAACTAATTTTATAGAAGATTCAAAACATATATCTAAGGATGATAAATTAGATGATAGACAATTATTTGAATATTTATATAGTATAATTTGTTGTCTTGCAAATTATGGATTAGAAATATCTGATAGACATAATGATAATTATTTAAGTTATCCTGATACATCAGGCATAATATATAAAATTCATGATAAACAATTTTATTTTCCTTTTTTAAATGCATTATGTTTTATTGATTATCAAGCTACGTCACCTGCTATAAAAGATTGTAATGATAAATTTAATATTACTGAACAATGTACTTTTATAAGAGATTATTGTAATGCTAATGCATTAATTAAACTAGATTCACAAATAAAAATAGGAACTATAGATGAACTTTTAGATTCTTTAATAACAAATTTTAAAGAATATAATTCTGTAAAAGATGTACCATGCGATATAAAAACATTTACATATGCTATTTTATAACAATAGGGGGTAAAATTTGTTCGATAAGGTCAATAAGTTAATATACTTTTAACTTTTAACCTTTAACTTTTAACTTTTAACTTTATGCAACTATTATAAAAATAGTTACATAAAATAAAATAAATTAATCAATAAAATCACAATCTTCATTTACTTTTTTAATTAAGCTAGTATCATAATCAATATGATTATCAATTGTTTCAGAAATTATTTTATTATTTTTAACTTGAATATTTTTTATTTCAAACCCCATTTTCTTATATAATTTCCGTCTATATGCACCTTGATTAATAAAACTATTTAATTGATCTGTAAAGTCGTAAATTACTGGACGTATATTTAGATTAATTTTTCTAATAACTCGTCCAACAGATTGTTCAACTTCTTTACGTGGTGTTACCATAAATAATGTATTAAGTTCTGGTATATCAAGACCTTCTGATGCCATACCATATGATGCAAAAATTACTTGGGCATTTTTAGCAATATCTAATAATTTTTGTTTTTTACCACCAATATAAAAATCAGAAGTTGCAATTTCACGTTCATCTAATCTTTTTTTTAATACTTTTAAATGTTCGAGTCTATCAGATAATATTAAAATTCTTCTTCCTTCTTCTTCTAATACTTGTTCAACCATATTAATAATAAATTTATTTCTTCTACCAATAGTTGTTATTTTATTAATAGTTTTTGGTCTATTTATATCTCCGGTATACATAAAAAATTCTTTAAATTTTCCATGTTCAATATCATAATTAACAATATTAACTAATACTTTATTATTTTCTTCAACTTCTGATTTATACATTATATCACCTAAATACCAATATAAAATTTTTTCTAATTTATCTGCTCTTTTTGGGGTCGCACTTAATCCAATTGTTATTTTTGCTGCAATTATTGGTAAAGCTTTAGAAAAATATTCAGATGGTGCATGATGTGCTTCATCAAATATAACTAATCCAAAATCTTTAAAAATAATTGGATCATATTTATCTTTTGCTATTGATTGTAACATTCCAATTACTATATCTTTACCATCAATATCTATTTTATCTCTTTGAATAATTCCAATTGATGCATCTGTAAAATCAATAGCTCGTTCTTTCCATTGATTTAATAAAAATGTTTTATGTACTATTACAAGTACTTTAACTTTTAAATATGCTGCTAAAAATAATGAAAGTACAGTTTTACCTGCAGCACATGGTAAACATATAACACCACCATCATTTATTTTAATATATGATAATATATGATCAATAATAGTTTTTTGCAAAGGTCTTAATTCTCCCTTAAATTTAATTTTAATTTTTTCCCCTTTTAATTCTTTATCTATTTCTGGTTTCCCAAATTTTTTTAATCCATAAAATTTTGGAACTGATAAATATTCATCATTTTCTTGATAAATTGTAAAACTTGTAGGTTCTTCTTTTTTACCAAAGGAATATGGATTATAAGGTTTAACTGTAAGTTCTTTCTTGGCTATTTCAATATCTGACAAATATTTGTCATTTTTTGGAATTAAGTAGCCTTCTTTACATAATATAGTTTTAGTCATTATTATAATAAAATATTTAAATTTAGCTTTAAATTTTCAATTTTATAAAAAGTTTAAGATTTTTTTATAAGTTATATTATAATGGACTACAATAACCAAACGTCAAAAGATAATTACATTAACAGAACTTTATATACTGTTTCTGGCTTGTTACTGATATTATATGTTGTTATGGCTGTACCAAAATTACCTAGCTCTATCGTTAATACGTTTAATAATAAACTGTTTATATTGTTATATATGTTTTTAATTGCTTACTTGGCTACAAAAAATCAGTCAACCTCTATTATTATTGCAGTTGCATTATTAATAACTATTCAAACAAAAACTTTAAGAGATTCTAGCAATGATGTAAATGAAGAAAATAATTATAATGAACCATTTGAAGAAACACAAGAGGTCTATCAACCAGCCTCTCAAGAAGCCAATCAAGAAACCAATCAAGAAACCAATCAAGAAGTCAATCAAGAAGTCAATCAAGAAGCCAACCAAGAAGCCAACCAAGAAGTCAATCAAGAAGTCAATCAAGAAGTCAATCAAGATGTTATGCAACAACTTAAAACAGATGCACTTGATAAAGCTAATAAGTTTGGTGCTGCTGCAGAAGAAGCAAAGAACAGAGGTGCACTAGATGAATCTGAATACTATGCTAACGAAGCTGCGAAACAAGGAATAAAATTTCAATCACTTGTTAAAGCTGAACAATACAGTGTTGCAGCGGAAGAAGCAAAGAACAGAGGTGCACTAGATGAATCTGAATACTATGCAAACGAAGCTGTAAAACAAGGAATAAAAATCGAATCACTTGTTAAAGCCGAACAGTTAATTGCTATTGCAGAAGAAGAAATGAAACATGGTAATACTGAAAATGCAAATGCCAACTTAAAAGAAGCTGCTAATGAAGAATCTAAAGTTGTATCACTTATTAAATCTGAAAATTACAATAAGGCAGCTGAAGAATTAAGAAAACAAGGTGCATTAACAGAAGCTGAATCTTATTCTAGAGAAGCTGTTTTAGAAGAATCAAAAGTTCTTGGAACTGTTAATTCAGAAACTATACAACCAGATGTTTCAAAAGAAATAAATAATATTCCTACTGGTTTCAGTTTCACAGAACATGCTGAAATTTATAATATTGAAATACCAGAAGTTAAAAATGTAGTTAAAGAAGTAGTTAAACAAGAAAATAATCAAACAGCTCAATGTAATTCTGAAGATGTAGGTGTAGATGGTTTATATGATTTTACATATGCACCATTTTAATATGTATCAGTTTGTACATTTCACTTTTTACTTTTATAAAAAAATAATTGTTAACAATTATTTTTTTATATTAAATATATTTCTATCTATTATTAATGCCAAAATATTATAATAGTAACAGTAATAATCATAATCATAAAGTAATTGAAGATTATATACAAAAAAATTATAATTTTAAAGAAAAATGGGACAAACAATGTAGTAAATATGATGTTGGTGATTTACCTAGTGTATTACCACCAGTAGATAGAATTATTGTGATTGGTGATATTCACGGAGATATGGAAATGACACGAGAATTATTAAAAGTTGCTAAAGTTATTAATGATAATGATGATTGGATAGGTGGTAATACAGTAGTAGTTCAAGTAGGTGATCAAATAGATAGATGTAGACCAACTATTGATTCACAATGCGATACACATGGAACTACAAAATTAGATGAAAATAGTGATTGGAAAATTTTACAATATTTTACAGATTTACATAAAAAAGCAAGAGATGTAGGTGGTGCTGTTTATTCACTAATGGGAAATCACGAATTAATGAATGTTAATGGCGATTTTAGATATGTTTCATATAAAGGTATAGAAGATTTTAAGTATGACACACCATATAATACCATATTACCTAGTTGTGCAAAGCACGACTGTAATACCATATTACCTAGTTGTGCAAAGCACGACTGTAATACCCTATTACCTAGTTGTGCAAAGCACGACTGTAATACCCTATTACCTAGTTGTGCAAAGCACGACTGTAATACCCTTGATGATGAAAGTTCTGTTACTGTTAGTTCAGAAAAGAAAACTTATTATAAAGGTATGTTAAAAACACAAAACTCTTTTACTATGACTTCTAAAAATAAAACTTTTTCAAATCCTACAATAGATAATGAAAATTCTTTTAACTCTATTTTTAATTTTGATAATGATAAAACAAATTTAAGAAAATGGGCATTCAAACCAGGAAATCCAATTAGTGATTTTTTAGCTTGTACAAGACAAATGGCTATAATAATAGGATCAAACTTATTTGTTCATGCAGGAGTATTACCGCAAATTGCTGAAAAGTATAGTGTTACAAATTTAAATCAATTAATGTGTTTATATTTATGGAATAAATTAGAATCACCGACAACATATAATGAAATATTTTTATCATCTGATATCTCACCATTATGGAATCGTGTTTTTGGTAAAATTGGTATGAACCAGTATTCAAAATCAAATTTAAATCAACCTATAGAAATAGCAGATGCATCACTTTTATGTTCTAAATTACTTAATCCTTTAAAAGAGATATATAAAATTGACAAAATATATGTCGGTCATACGCCTTTAATGGATCATGGTATAAGTAGTGTATGTGATGGTAAAGTTTGGTTAACTGATTTTGGTGCATCAAAAGCATTTGATAAATTTGATACATCTGCACCGCATCGTAGTGAAATACGTAAAGCACAAGTTTTGGAAATATTAAAAGATGGTGAAATAATTAATATTCTTAAGTAATAATATCTATTTTAGCTAATAAACTTTTATTATATGCATCAATTATATTATTAAATATCATTTCATCATTCTCTTTTATTTTCGTTTTCAATATATCAAATTTATTTTTTAAATAATCTTTTTCTTTTTCTCTTTTATCTTTTATATATTTGTAAAATTTTGCATTTTGTGTATTATTTTTATTTTCTGATATTAATTGATCAATTTTTATTTGGTAAATTTCCAATATTAAATCACCTAGAATATTTAAAAAATATAATATTGGTATATTTATATCATATTCTTCTTTCATATTATTTTGTACAATCAATAATTTATTTTTTATTTCAAAAATTATAATATTTAGATTTTCATGTACTTTAATTATATTATCATTTACTAATTTAATTGTATCATTGTCGTATTCGCTAAGTTTATTTTTATATATTGTTAACATTTGATTAATAATATCTATATAATTAATTTTATTATATTTATCGTTTGATATACTATTATTAAAATTGGTTATATCAATGTTAAGCATGTCCATTTTTTTATTTAAATCATCGCCCCCCCCCCAATTGAGATTTATTTAGTTTACCACCACTTTGATTAATATTAAAAAATTCACTCATATTTTGATCATTAATTTTAACATTTACGTTTTTGTTATTTACTTTAAAATTTTTAAAGAATGTTTTAACATCATTAACAGATATATCATTATGCCCACCACCGCTAAAACTATATTTATTTCTTTGTTTATTTTTATTTTCTAAAGTTACAGTTGATGTTGATGTTTCTGACATACTATTAGTACTAGATTCAGATGTTAACATAGATATAAGTTTATTCACATCACGTATAGAATTACTATTAGTAGATGTTGCAGAATATCCACCACCAGCTTGATTAACAACAGCAGATGAAGTTACAGAATAATTAGTTTTGTCAAGATTTGTAGATTTACTAGATTTATTAGCTATATCAACAATATTAATTCGTGATGGTAATGACATATTTGATTCAGTAATAGTATCTAAAATACCATTTAAATCATTTTTAAGAAACACATTAGACATTCTAATATATATTAATTTAGAAATTAATATATATTTTGATAAAATATTAATAATTTTTTATATTATTTAATTAAAATAGTCAAAATATTACTTAATCCATTATAATGGCAAAGTTTGGAAATATTGGATGATATGTAAGTAATTAGATATTTATTTTTTACCAGCTTTTACTTTAGCAGGTGGTATAAATTTTTTATAATGATCAACATTCTTATCAAAATGTTTGCGACCTTCTGCAGCAATTGTAACAGCATCAGCACCGGCAAATTTCTCTTTCATATCAGATTGAACTTTACCTGCTACTTTAGCAGCACCAGGTCCATTAGAAATTTCTAATTTTTGAGCTATGTGTTTTTTAAGATCTAAAAAAGCTTGGAATCCAGCATTTGGTGGTTTTCCTCCATTTATTTCTTTATTAGAACTTTTTCGTTTACCACCACCATTTTGTTCAGATAGAGAAGTTTCAGAATATTGTACATTATTTAATTGTTTATCATCTACTGTAGACGTTTCATTTGTTTCAGAACCGCCAATAATAGAATTAATATCAGTTGTTGTATTATCTAATTGATTATTTACATTATTAGTATTAAAAAATTCACTCATATTCTGATCATTAATTTTAACATTTACATTTTTATTATTTACTTTAAAATTGTTAAAGAACAATTTAACATCATTAACAGATATATCTTTATCACCACTATTTCCACCTCTAAATCCAGAATAATTATGTTTACCAGTTTCACCAGTTTCACCAGTTCCACCTCTTTGATTTGATTTTTGTTTATTTTTACCACCATCTTGTTTAAGAATATCACGTAATTGATTTTCTAAAGTTACAGTTGATGTTTCTGACATACCATTAAAGTTAGTACTAGATTCAGATGTTAACATAGATATAAGTTTATTTACATCACGAGTTGAATTAGTATTAGTAGATGTTGCAGAATATCCACCACCGCCTTGATTAAGAACAGCAGACGATGTTGCAGAATATCCACCACCAGCTTGATTAACAGCAGCAGATGAAGTTACAGAATGGTTTGAATGACTAATTTTAGTAGATTTATTAGTTTTATTAGCTACATCAACAATATTAATCCAGTTTGGTAATGAAAGATTTGATTCAGTAATAGTATCAAATATATCATTTAAATCGCTTTTAAGAAATACATTAGACATTGTAATATATATATATATTAATTTAGAAATTAATATAATTTTTATGTTTTTTTATATTATTTTTATCCAAACTATAGTAATATAAAATGTATGTTAATCAAGTAGATGATTTATTTGATGGAATATTAAATAAATTAAATGATTTTTTAATAAAAGAAAAAGCATTTCAAAAGTTATCAGTTGATACAAATTTTGTAATATTTCAAAATGAAATTTTAGAATATATTAAACAATTTTTAAAATTAATTCCAAAAAAAGATATTTTGGATATTATAAAAAATGAATCATATTATGAATCAATATTAAATATTATTAAAAGATATTGTGCATTTTATATATATCTAGGTATTGGTTATTATTATAATGGCGGTCGTGATCTTTATGTTACAAATATTATTGAAGCTGGTAGATATCAACGGGATGCTGTTTTTCAAATTCCTAATTTTTTTAATAGTGAAAATAATGCAAAAATAATTATTTTTTATAATGATATCAAAAATTTTATATCGCTTTTAAGTTTTAAAACAATTGATAAAATTAAAATAGTATTAATTAATAATCCATTAAAATATGAATCAACAATCAGATTATTTAATGATTTAGGTGAAGATTTTATAGTTGAATATTTTTTAATAAAAGATAATTTTCATAATATTATGAAAGCATTGATTTTTAAACAGATTTATCTAAAAGAAGAAAAAAATGAAATTATAAATATGTTAAATCAACAAGAAAAAAATGATGCTGAATATAAATATATTGAAATTGTTGTTTCTAATTATAAAAAAATTGTTGACTTTAATGTTATTCAAAAATTTTTAAATATTGAACAATTAAAATCTGGATTAGCAGAAGAAATTTATAATTATTTAGAAGAATTTCGTGATACAAAAGAATTTGTAATTAAAGAAAATCAAGATTTTATTAATTATCTATTTGCTAATGAAATAATTATTCCTATTACTGAAGATTTTTTACGATATCATAAAGATACTGAAAAATATGATCCTGAAAATCTTATAGAAACTGCAAATATTAAAGACAGAGAAGCAACTAAAATAAAATATATTATTAATAAAATGAATAATGTAAAAAACTATTATTCGCCTTTATTAGATAAAAATCCAAAATTAAAATTAGATACAGAAAAATTATTTTTTAAACCACTTGATCCAAAAATGGCTGTACTTTATAATAATGATGAAGAAATTCGAATTATTCAAAAATTAGAAATGTCAGAAAATGCCGCAGATTATGATTTACTTATTGATCTGGAAAATATAAAAAAGTATTCATATGTAAATTTTAAAAATTTATCCAAAGATGGTATTAAAATACGAGTACAAAAAACTATTCAAGGTATACGACAAACTAGTTTGAAACAAAAAGGAAAATACCCAATTGAATTAAGAATTGGTCATGATAATATTGATATGAATGTTGTAGGTATTGCATGGAATCCTTCTAGAATATCATTAGATTGTTTCAATACTGATGATATGATTAATGTATGTAAAAAAACAAAAAATGATAATGGTTATACATCATTTGTAAAAATAATGGAAAAAACATTTGATACACCAAATAAAAAATTATATTATTGGTTATTTAATAATTCAACTGATAAACCTGTTTTAGAATCATATGTAAATTATAGTTCAAATGATTCAACCAAAAATATTAAAATTATGATTGAAGAATTATATAGAAAGTATATTAAAATTGTTACAAATAAATTAAATAATTATATAAATAAAGTTGATGAAATAACAATATGGGATTTTGATAATATATTATCCGGTTATAAAAAAAAATATTATGATTTAGATTTAAATCCACAAATTAAAAATGAAATGATTGAAAAAGTTATTATCGAAAAAATTCCAGAATATACAATTATTGACGATGATGTCGATTCAATGATACCTGGAAAAAGAGATAAATTAATTATATTACCATCATTAGTTATTAAAAAGAAAATATCAAATACAATAATTTTAGGCGAAAAACAAATTGATGTAACAATTGAAATGTTAAACAAAAATTTACCAATTTGTCAGCATTATGTTAGATGGCGTAATATTAGTAAAATGTCTAAAAAAACAGATGATTTTAATCAACATGTTTTTGATTTTGTTAAACAATATGTTAAATTAAATGAAAGAGGTGATTATATATGTAAATCATGTAATGAAGTTGTTCAGATTCAAAAATATGTTTTTGAAGGTACATATTTTGCTGAATCAGACACATTTTTAACAACATCAATGGCAGTAAATCAGAAATTAGAAGAAATTCCAAAATACAATAAATACATGAGAACAATTAGAAATATAGAAAAGAATATTGAAAAATTTGCTTATTCTTTAGATATAATATCATATTTGGGTAATACACCTGTTGTAAAATTAAAACGTAAAATGATTATTAAAGATATTATTGATTTAATTTTAATTCATACTGAATGGTTAAGGTTACAACCTAAAAATAGAATTGAACAATCATCACAAAAATATGGAATTAATAAAGAATATACAAATTTATTCTTTTTTGAACTTAAAGATGATATTTTCTTAACTAGTTCAACAGATACAGATTACTATAAAATAATTAAATATAATAATATTATGGCTTATTTAATTTGTATGATGATAATAGAAATGAATTCTGGACAAATTATTAGTTTAAGAGAAGATAAACGTTATAATTATTTTTTATTTGGAAAAATTGGACAAAATTTATTTGCTGATTTATTTTTAAGAATTAATCAAAAAGAAAAAATTTCATTAAATAAATTACCACTATTTTCATATATTTTATATTATTTATCAGGTATGATGGTATCTAATAGATTATGGTTATATAATGATAATGAAATAAATGTCAAAGAAAAATCTCAATATATAATTAATCTTCAAAAATCTGTAATTCATACTGTTATTGATTTAATTAATTCACTAGTTGAAGCAAACTTGGAACCAAATAAAAATTTCTTGTATGAAATTATTAATACTAGAATTAATGTAAAATTAAATAATACATTTAATGATCCCCAATTATTAAAAAGAATAGATGCATTATCAATGAAAAATATTAAATTTGATGAATCAACCAAAAAAATAACATTCTTAACTAAAAAAATAAATTTAATTAATTTAGATATTGAATTAAATAGTTCTGAAAATTTACAAACTATATGTGATTTACATGTTAAAAAACTTGATAAAAATCCTATATTACCAGATAAAAATTCTATTGATATTTTAACAAATTGTCCAAATGGTAAATTTCATAATTGGTTATTTAAAAATAATGACTTAATTTGTAGTATATGTAATAAATCATATAATGATTTAATAAAAGTAATAAATAAAAATACATCAACTGAACAAAATCAAACTGATTATTTAGATAAACTTAAATTTATTAATTTAAAAAAATTATCTATGAAATATTGTATTAGTGGCGATAACCATGAAATAGATAAAAAAGAAATATGTTTAAAATGTAATAAAAATATTAATACATTTGAACCTTCAGAAAAAGAATTAAAACAATTAGAAAAAAATATAGATATTAAAACAAATGAACAAGTATTACTACAAATTAATAATATGAAAAAATATAATGAAACACTTAAAAATACACAACATACAACTAAAAAAATACTTAATAAATTATTATCTAGATATGAAAAATTAACAAATAATAAATTAGAAAATTATGTTATAGATTTTGTTAATAGACTAAGTAAAATTTTAGGTAATAAAATTAAAGTTAATGATAAAGTTATTTATTTAAAAGAAACATCATATATTATCGATCATGATTATTTTGGTAATTCGCTTAAAGAAAATCTTCATATTTTATCATCAGAAGATAAAATTCAAATAGCTTATAAACACCAATCTTTTGGTATTGATGTTATATATTATAAAGATAAAGCAAATAAAGTATATGTATATTATGATTCTATTACATTACAATATATTGGTTATTCTGAAGATAATAAAAATATTAAAAAAAGTAGAAATAATGCATCATTGCAAATTGAATTGTCTATTAAAGATTGTATTATGTATTTAGGCTATGAAAATAAACAATATAATATTTATTATATTAATAAAAATTATCAATATGAATCACCCATTATTTTAGGCGAAAATACAAAAGAAGTTATTTTAAAAATAATTAGAAATAGAATGAACAATTTAAAACAAATAATAATAAGAACTCAATCAATGATATTTAATATTAGAAATAGTGGTGTTATAACATCAATGTATAATAAAGACGAAAAAGAAATTATTAGCGAATTTACTAAAAAACTTAAAAAATTTAATACTAGCGATGAATCAAATCATAATAATATTTTTAAACATAGTAAATATATAATTAATAAATTACCTATAAGTTATAATATTCCTGAAAATATCAATATTGAACTAAATAAAAATTATTTAGATGTGAATATTTTAAATGGATTATCTAATTCAGACTGTAAATTAATATTTTATTTAATTTTTAATTTTAATAGATTGCTTAATTATAATAAACAACCAGTTATTGAATCAGAATTAGCCCATTTATTAATTAAAACTATTAAATATTTATTTAATCTATATTACAAACCTTATACTAATTATAATATTAGACAGTTTGATTATTTATTATTAAATGATAATCCATATATTGATGAAACTTTAAGAATCGTCGGTCATTATCAAGAATTATTAACTCAACAAGAAATTGATGATCCTAATAAAAAAGAAGAATTATATTCTACAAATGAAGAATTAAATTCATTAGATATTGATGATTATGATAAAGATGATGATAATGATGATGCAGCGGAAGTAATGAATGGTGATAATTATGATTAATCTTCTTCTTGTATTTTAGCTATATTATCTGTAAAATTATTTAATATTTCTGTTAATAATAATATTGTATTATCTTTGTCCATATTTAAATTTTTTATATATAGCAATCCATTATTTATTATAATGTTATATTTTTTTTTTAATTTATTATATTTTTTTATTAATTTATCATTATTTTTATCTTTATCAGTTTCATTAATTTCTTTAATAACTTTATCAATTTTTTGTTTATAATTTTGTTTTTCTTCATTCATTAGTGCTGTTATGTATTCAATTTTTTTTTTAAGTTCTTTATTTTCATTTAATAAACTAGTATCTATTTTATCATTTATTAAATTAGTACTAACATTGTAAATTTTTTGTTCTTGTAATGGTATTACATAATTATTAACTGTATTAGTATAATTGCCTTT
>Ga0114958_10001329_pt1 | contig 19628 bp, 18 predicted proteins | sample C_130208_EF_Meta_FD_89577 | JGI IMG/M metagenome (GOLD analysis project Ga0114958, IMG submission 89577) | Freshwater microbial communities from Lake Croche, Canada to study carbon cycling - C_130208_EF_MetaG | ecosystem: Environmental > Aquatic > Freshwater > Lake | place: Lake Croche, Canada...
ATTTTTTTTATCAATTTTTTTATAAGATAATTATATGTCTCATAATTTAAATTTAGAAGTATATGAATTTTTGCTAAAAGATTATCCATTTAATTTAGCTAGTAGCGGAATTTATAATTCTATACCAGATATAAATGTAAGAACATTATCAATTGAATCATCTGATATTGACGAATGTGGTATAGTAGCAAATGAAGTTAAACAAGATGCGATTGATGAAGCTACTACTTTACCTAAGGATATATTTAATCCCAAAAGAGAAGGAGATTTTATAAATCATAATAATATAAGATCATGTGATCCTATCAAAAGTTCTACAATAACAAATACACATCCAATTAGTTTAAATGTTGATAAAGAAGATGCTTATAAATATTCATTTAATATATTAGGTATTAATAGTAGAGATTTAATTTTTTATTCTAGTATATATGGTGCTAAAAATACAGGTATTGATGCATCAATATATGATGAAAAAATAGTAATGGACCAAAAAAATGATAGTGGACAATTAGTTATTGAAGCTTATTTTCCATCAATGATAATATTATATAATGATATTAAAAAAAAAATTATTGAAGAATATCATCCAGAATTACAAAATCATAATTACGATGAAGTAGAAATATTATCTAGAGTTATTCGTGACCAACATGGTATTATTATTGACCCTTTACATAAAACATTACCATTTATTACAAAATATGAAAAAACAAGGATTTTAGGAGAACGAGCAACACAATTAAATGCTGGTGCAAAATCGTTTATAGAAGTAGAACCTGATATTATTGATGGTTATGTTATTGCATTAAAAGAATTTGAAGAAAAAAAAATACCATTTATTTTAAAACGTCCTTTACCGAATGGTGGTGTTGAATATTGGAAATTAGAAGATTTAGAAGTAATTTAGGGAAACCTACGTTGTAGGGAACCTACGGTTCCCCTACGACCTCCCTCATTACAAAAACTATAAGAAATATATACAAAATATTTTTTTTTTCAAAGAAAAAGGAGGGGTCGTAGGGGAACCTTGGTTCCCTACTTTATGTTTTCCAATTTTTACCACAATCTAAACATGTTACAAAAATAGTAGCAGGTTCATCTGCTGAACGTGTTTGTAATTCATAATATGTACATTTTTTCCCTTTACATTTTTTACATGTAAACATATCTGTAGATGCCTGGGTATTATTTGTAAATTTGTTAGCATCTTTCTTTATTTTTTCATCAATTAGTTTTTTCCAAATTTTGGGATTCATTTCTTGATGTGTCATAAAAGCTAATGTTTGAGGACTTATTTCTCCGGTTTTTACTTGTACTAGTAGTTCTTGATTTTTTAAATTAATAAAAATACTTCTTAAACGAACTACGTAAATTTGTACAAAATTAGGATTTTCCCACTTTTTAATAATTTTATGATTTGTTGCCTCTTTAATAGCATAATTGAATATACCTTTTTCTAAATTTATTGAAATTTTTTCATCAATTAATATTGTTTTTATTTTTTCGACAATATTTTTACGAAAAGAATCTGGATTTGAAATTTTATACATGATAAAGATATTATATTCAATGATATAATATCTTTAATTTACTTTCAATTTTATTTTAGGGAAACCTTGGTTTCACCCCCCCCCCCCTTCCTTGCAGGGAACCTACGGTTTCCCTGCGACCCATCCCTTTATGGAAAAAACAAAAAATACAATATTTACAGAAGGAAGGGGGGTCGGGGGAAACCTTGGTTTCCCTGAAAGGGAGGGGTCGTAGGGGGAACCTACGGTTACCTTACTTCATATATTCTTCTTCACAAAGTTCACTTGTACAATCCAAATAATTTTCTTCAGTATCTCCTGTAATTTTTGTAAAAATTGTATCAATCTCCTTTTTTTTATTTTTTGATTTTTCTTTAAAAACTAATTTAGTTTTTTTTAATTTAGATTTAATTACAAATTCATCTTCATGATCGTCTTGTTCGTCATCGTCATCATCATCATCATCATCATCTTCATCATCATCTACTACAAATCCATCTTTTAAATATCCATTTTTAGTTTTAGGAATATCATCATCTTCTTCATAATCTTCATCATCACTATCTTTTTCATCAATATCATCGAAACCACCAAACAAATATTCGTAAACAGTTTCCCATTCTTCTTCAGTTATTGAACAAGGACTATTATTTTTATCTTTGTTTGAAATGATACAATTACCAAACATTAATGTATTATCTATAGGAGGTGGAAATTCATATTTATTTTCTTGATTGGCACGTCCTGTAATTTTACCAAAAACTGAAATATAATAAGATTTATTATTTAATGAATCAATATTCCATTGTGCACGACATTTAAAATCATCTCGTGTTTTGAATCCAGCTTTTTTATATAATTCTGTTTCATTGTAAGATTTTAAAGATGTTTCTTTAATAATACCAGATTTCTCTACAATTAAAATATTAAAACTCATATTAGATGAATAAATATATGTAAGTTATTTTTAATTCAATTTTTTAAATATATTTATTGATTCAATAAAATATACGTTTATTTTATATTATGAATAAAAGTCGTATGAATAATAAAAAAAAGATGAAAGCAGGAGGTATATTAGATTATTTTAATAAACCTAAAAACAGCGTAACAGAAGAACAAAAAGAAGTAAATGGTTTTGTACCTGGAAGTGTTCCAAAAGATGATTTTAAACAAAATGAAAATGTTTCTCTTGTTGCTGATTCTGGATCAATAACAGAAAATCCAACATCATTATCGAAAGAAGAAAAAAAGGAGAAATTAAAACAATGTAATGATGAACAAAACACAATTATTAATCAAGCAAATGAAGTAAAAAATAAATGTAAAAAAGATTATAGTACAGGATTTTTAGAGTATTTAAGATTTAGAGGTGGAAAGTCTATTAAAAATAAGTCAAAAAAACAAAAAAATAAAAGAAAAACCAAAAAATGTAAAAAGAACAAAAAATATGGTTCTCGCTAAAAAATAAAAATAGATATCTTTTTTTTCATATATACTCATAATAATGCAAATATTATTTTATTTGCTTTTTAATATCATAATATCTTTAATAATTATTTTTTTAGGACATAAATTATGGAATTATTTAAAAGATACATATAGTACAAAAAAAACAAAAGATTTAGTAAATACACAAATAACAAAATATAAAAAAATAATGAAAGAAATGGAAGATAATAGTAATTCAAAAAATTTTTTGAATTTTTATGAAAAGGAAAATATGGATAGACAATTAACACAATTTTTAGAAAATATAAACAATAATGAAAAATTGATATAAAAATATTTTTTCATTATATTTGTAAGTAACAATAATAAATGGAATTATCTTATTCTCAATTATCTATTTTAATTCAAAGATTTCCAAAATTTGAACTTTTTTATGAAACGATTTCACATAATAAAGTTTCTGATTTGTATGATGTATGTTTAGCTATACCTATAGGAAAAAAATGTTTTGTTTGGTTTACATTTTATAAAGATAAAAATGTTTGTTACTTGTTTACTTTAAATAAAGATAAAAAAATATCTAATTGTAAAGTTACGAATATTACATTTGATTGTTCGTTATCATTAGGAACTATTCTTTATGGTACTTTATGGGAAGAAACAAATAATGATAATATATTATCTTGGTTTATTATTGAAGATATATTTTATTATCAAGGAATTTTGTTGAAAATATTTACTTTTCAAGAACGATTGAATTATTTAATTCAATTTATGAAAAAAACAAAACAACAATTTGATTCAAACCAAAAAATGGTATTTGTTCTTCCTGTTTTTTGGAATATAGAATTAAAAAGTGAATTATTAGAATATCCAAAAACAATTCCAGAAGAAGGATATATCAATAAAAATTCAAAAGAATATAAATTTAAAATTAATATTCCTTATCCTATTCACCATATTCAATATCGTTCTTTAAATAATATTATGCCATATATCAATATAAATAATAACAAAAAAATAACGTTTAATCAAAATAACTCAAATTCTTTATCAAACATTTTTAAAAAGGATGATTTTACTGATTATAGCAATAGAATCGATTATTTAAAACCTCAATACAAATACAAAACAGTATTTCAAGTTTCTGCTGACATTCAACAAGATATTTATCATTTATTTGCTTATGGTAAAAATAATAAACCAGTTTATTATGGAATAGCTTATATCCCTAGTTATAATAAAAGTGTTTTTATGAATAGTTTATTTAGAAAAATACGTGAAAATAAAAATTTGGATTTTATTGAAGAAAGTGATGATGAAGATGATTTTGAAAATACAAATGAAAATAAATATGTTGAATTAGATAAAATATTATTTATGGAATTTTCATTTCATTTTAAATTTAAAAAATGGGTACCTTTACGTGTTGTTGATAAAAATACGAAAGTTGTACATATATTTAGATTAATTCGTTAATATATTGATATGTATTTAGTATCAATAATTACTAAACAAATAAAATAACATCATAATATATATTATTTAAAATGTCAGGAAATGGACTTGCATATAGTGAATTTAAAAGTGATGGCAGTGTTTTACCAACAACTAATATTACTGCATTAAGTGGTAATAATGCTACTTCTTCAGATGCTGCTGTTAGTACAACTAATCCTTCTTCTACTATGACAGGTGGTAGACGTAGACGTAAGGGTGGTAATAAATCTAAAAAAGAAAAGAAAGAAGAACTCAATATGTTTATGTTTCAAGGTGGTACTGATAATAAATTAGAAAAAGAAGAACAAGAACAAAATGAGAAAGAAGCAAAAGAAGCAAAAGAAGAAAATTCAAAAGAAGAAAATGAAAAAGAAATATTTTTGGGTGGTAAAAAATCAAGAAAAATGAAAAAAGGTGGTAAAAAATCAAGAACTATGAAAAGAAATTCAAGAAGAAGAAGAAGAAGAAGAATGAAAAGTCATTGATAAATATTTACGTATCCATAATAGAAGTATCTATTAAGCATTTTCCTTGATACAAATTCTCTTTTTTATTTGTATCATCGTCTTCATCTGTATCTAATTTTATGGAATTACTTACTTTGGGTTCAAATGTTTTTTTCCATAATGTATTTTGTAAACTATCTTTCCAATTCATATTCATATTTGTATATTTTGTAGATTCAATTTCCCATATTCTATAATTTGCTTTTTTATAAAATCGTTTTCGTTGTGTCCATTGATTTTTAAAAATATCATGTTTATCAATAATATCTACTATAATCGGATTTTCATGCTTTACGCGTAAAATTCTTCCAACAGCTTGTGTAATTTCTGTTTTCGGTGTTATCATTACTAATGTAGATAGTGATTTTATATCTAATGCTTCCGCTGCCATTGCATAAGTTGCTAGTACAATTTGTTTTACTTCTGTTTCTTTTAATTTGTCTTGTTTCATACCACCAACATAATATCCAACAGTAGCAAAATTACGATGTGTAATTCCTTCGAATAAATAGGTTAATAAACAACGATTATGACATAAAATCATTATTTGTTTATCTGGTTCTTCTTCCATTAAATCTTGAATAACACGTATTACAAAATCACTACGTGGACCATATTCACACAATTTGGTAATCATTGTACTATATTTTGGATTTCCTCGATAATCTGTTTCTGTTTCATTGAATTCGCTATCATTCGAAATATAATATATTCCACGAACATTTACAATATCGTCAGTATCACGTTTTATACTATAAACTTTATTACCTATAAACATATATAAAATTTTGGTTAAATTATCTTTTCTTTCAACTGTTGCTGAAATCCCTAGCATATAAGGTGTAATGGTTTTAAAAAGTGTTTTTGAGAATTGTTCACTACCTATTCGATGTACTTCATCAATAATTGTTAATCCGAACGAGGTAAATGTATTTGGTGGAAATTCTCTATCATAGAGAGTCTGTACCATACCAATCACAATATCTTTTCCTTCGATATCAAGAATAGGGCCTTGAATTTTACCTATTTTAGCAGTTGATAAAAATTCTTCAATACGTTCTATCCATTGATTCATTAGGAACTCTTTATGGACAATAATTAATGTTTTCTTAGAAAGTATTGATAATATTTTTAGAGCCATGACCGTATTGTGTGTTATAGTAAAATCACCTAATACAAATCTATGATTTCCATCTATTTCAAATCCATAATAATCATCTTCTTCTAATTTTTCTAATTTAATACGAAAATTTAATGCATTTTTTATTTGTTTTCTAGGATATCCTTTTTTTCTAGGACATAATACTGGTAATTCTTGTAATCCTGAACCATATATAGTTGTTATAAAATATGTTCCAACTTTTGGTCCCCCTTTTGCATTTGTACATGTTTTATTTATTTTTTTTTTAAATGCTGCAAATCCTAAAGACCTTGCTAAAAATATAATATCATCTAACAATTTTTCATTCTTTTGAACAATATCATAACAGTTATTATAATAATATCCATCTGAATCAATAATACCTGCTAATAATGATAATTGATTTTTTCTAGAATTACATTTATAATGATGTGGAATATGTTTATTTAATATTAAATTATATTCTTTAAGAAAATCCATCATCTCATTATTTCTATAAAGTGAATTAATACGATAATCATATTGGTCACCTGTATATTTTAAATATAAAGATGTATGTTTTGTTTTGAAACAATCTACCATATATTTAATTACTGTGGATTCTTGTGTAGTTATCATTGGTTGTCTTGAATTACCATCACCTAACCAATATCCAAATAAATATGGATCAAATTCTAGTTCTTTTTCATCAAATTGAATAGGTAACTTGTATCCAAAAAGTGCTCCATGACATCCATTGTAAATATCTGGTAATTTTAAATAATCTTTTACGGATACATCCATTATATTTCCTTTAATATTTTTTCCGTAACTTCTTCCAAAACGTAAAGATAAAATATGGCTTTCATTTACTATATATCCATTACTTTTATTTTGATGAACTTTATACATTGTTTCTCTTCCTCTAGCTAATGTCAACACATTTCTTGGAGATGAATCATCTCCCATAATTTGATCACCTACAACAATATCTTGAACTAATTTGATTGTTCCATCAAACATTAATATTTCAGTATCTTTACCTAGGCATTTACCTGCGCCTGTGTATACATCTAATATACCTCCCCCACCATTTATGCAGTCAGACTTTACATGGTCGATATAAACCTTTATAATATTTTCTTGATAATCACGTAATGGTTTATCAAATTCCAGAGAAATATTGTCACCATCTTGTATTTCATTTTTAATAGGATGTCCATAACGTTCTATACCATAAAATCGTGGTAAGTAGATTTTGTTTTCATTTTCACGGAACACAGGAAAATAGGATTCTTCAGTAACCGCACCATAATTAATACCATTTACTTCAGGTTTTACGAATAAATCTTTACGGAGAAATACTTCATCCTCTTTTTCCAATATTTTTTTAGGAATCGTATAACCTTTTTTACCTAAATAAGCTTGGTTTATGATTATTTCTTTATATTCTGGTGATGGTTCATATATAGTTTTTTCATCATCTTTGCCTTTTTTTTTGAAACTATTTTTTTTTAAGAAATATTTTCTGTAATTCATTATAATAATTCTAATTATAATGATTTAATTTGTTATTTAGGATTTTTTCAATTTTTATAGTATAATCTTTGCTAAAATATAACACTATAGTATAATATGGATTTCAAAAAAATATTTAAATCTTTATCTAAATTGGAAGTTCTTTTGTTAATTGTTTTCATTATATATATTGTATTTCCTATTGAAACACCTAGTTATCTTATGACTTCTGTTGTGTCACCTTTAGGTATGTTAATTATATTTATTACTTCAGTATATTTATTTTTTCATGCAAATTCTATTGTTGCAGTTATTTATGTATTAGTTGCTTATGAACTTTTACGTCGTAGTTCACAAAAAAATGGAAAAGTTATTTTGAAAGAATATAAACCTCACAGAAATCCTACTAAAAACCATAATAATGGAATTGCTAACCCAAATTCAATTTTTAATCCTTCAAAAAACAATGGAACATTTGATAGTTCTCTTGTTTTAGAAAATATGGTTCCTAATATGAACAATTCTAATATGATGAATCCCGATTTAAATAATATACCTATTATTACTAGTTCTGCTATTAAAAAATCTACTATAATGAATTCTAATATACCTAATATTACTAGTGTTCCATTTCAAAATACTTTAAATGCTGGTGATTTAGAAATTACTAGTGTTAAAAATATACCACCTACAATTACTCCTTCAATTATTGGTAATACTTCTTATACTCAAAGTGATTTTAAACCTATTTTAGAAATTTTGAAATCATATTCAAGTTCTATAATTACATAATTATTTTTTAAAAATCCATAATATCAAACCAACAATAAATGGAATAAAAAGAAAAGTTATTATCATAACCATTGTATGTGAAATATCTTTTAATAAATAATCATTGTTAATTTTAATATTTTTTAATACAGATATAAACAAAAGTGTTAATATTATTACTACAATTATTGGAGCTATAACATTCGTTTTTATTAAAAAATTACCAATAACTTTAGAAATAAATGTTAAAAAATCAGTAACATCAAAAGTAAAATTTTCTAATGAACCATCCATTCCAATGGTTAAAGCAAATATTAAGAAACCTAAAAATAATATAAATCCTGCAAAAATCCATTCATTAAAATTACCATAAGAAAATATAATAAATGCTATAAAAGCAAAATATAACAATGTAAATATAATTGAATATTGCTGGTCTGTACCTTCCATTTTTTCTAATACGGCAACTTTATAAATCATTGGAATACCAAACCAAGATGCAATTATAATTGCTGCAAAAAAGAAAAAATGTTGACAAAATTCAGCAAATGAAGAATTTTGAATATCTTGTATCAAATTACTATCGAATGGTACTTGAGCATAAGTACTTTTTTCAATACTATCTCCTGTAGGACTACATTTTATGTAAATTTGGTCATTAGGAGAGCTATTAGAAGTAGTAGAACTAGAGCTAGAACTAGAACTAGAACTAGAAATACTAGCTAATGTTTGATTAATACTTTGTGAGAGTGTAGTAGGTTGAATATTTGTTGAAGTATTATTGTTTTTTCTTTTACTGTATATATTTTTTTCACCACCTTTTGTTGGATATTTAGAAAATAATGGAGTAGGTAATTGGTCAGGTGTAGTTTTTAAACTTTGTAAAAAAGTTATTAATTTTGTATTAGTACCAATAGTTATAGGATTTGTAAAAACAATAACTAAACCACCTTTATCATCTAAATAAATAATACAATCATTAATTGATGGTATAGTTCCATCTCTTAATGGGTCTATTATAATAGAACTTTGTTTATTTTTATTTGCATTATCAGAATAATTAAAAGAACCATTACTATTTATTATTAATTTATTAAAGATATTAGTAATAGAACCATTTTTATCGTCTGTTCCTGAACCGTTTGGTACATTTACTAATAAATAACATAAATATACATTTTGTGTTCCTGAATTTGTAGTTCCAGTAGCAGAAATAACCATTTCTGCTAATATTTTTCCATAATATTGTCCATTAAAATCTGTTATTCCTTTTATATTATCATGTATAATTGCAAAAAATTGGATAGCAGTACCTTTATTAGATACAGTAAAACGAGTACTATCGGGTTTAATATAATCAAGTGTTATTCCATTAGAAAAGCCTATTTTGTAATATTTATCTGAACTTAAAGATTGAATATCAGTTTGAACAATATCAACATTTGCTAAATTGTATGTAAAACCATTTTCATCTGCATTTAATAAAATATCTCCATTATTGAATGACATTATTTATATAATATATGTAAATTTATATTATATATTAATTTTATTTTTATTTTACCATAACAATTGATCTGCTAACCATCCTCTCGACCATTTTATGTGACGGTCTTTTTCATGCCGTTGTTTATATAATTTTCTACGATTATTCGCATATTGTAAACCTTTTTCTTTAATAAAAGTTGGATAATCCATATATCCGATTGCTCCTACAGATGCAATTTTTTCACCTTTTTTAAATACATCTATTTTTTTGTCTTTACTAGTAGAAGGTTTTACTGTAACACCAATTTTTCTAGCTCGTTCTCGTGTATAATTTGTTATACTATACATTATAATATCTCTATTATAAAATATTATAATATTTAAAAAATATTAAAAGGGTAAATATTGCAATAAACTATTATCATAAACTGTAACTTTAAAATTGCCGTTATACCCTTTTACAAAAACCATATCTCCATTACTCAAAGAATCACAACCATATTCATTGGTACAACTACGATTTTGAAATATTACTGGTAATTTTGTATTCAAAGTTCCTGTGTTTGATATAGTATAATATTGCCATTTATCTCTAGATGTCATTGTTCTTCTTCCCATTAACGGAAGAATTATACTTTCGGAGCTATTATCTTTTTTTTCTAATATTCCTAATTGTTCATATTGTGTTCCTAAACCTTGTGTTTCTATATTTATTGGAATTCTGTTTCTACCATATTCTCTATTATTTGGGTAAATATAACTAGTAGCATCTTGTAAAGGCGGTGCATAAGGATCATTAAAAGAATCTTTTTTCAATATTGTTGGGTTATAAGAAGGTATAATAGAAGGTGTTGGATTATTGATTAAATATATTTTAGAATCATTATTCATATTTTTTAAAAATTGTGTATAAAATATGTAAATTATTAAAACAACGACTGTAAATAATAAAAATAATGTCATATCTTCAATACAAATTATACCAGGAACACATTTTTTACCCATTGAAAATATTTTATATATATTATTCATATTTAGTTAGTCTAAAACTACAATTATGGCCAAGGAGAAAATACATATCCAAGTTTTTCACCACCTCCAATCATGTCTGAAATACCTTGTGCTAATGGATGTATAATTCTTCCATCCATTGGTGTGATATCGCTAGCAAAATCTAGAGCAACATCTATCAATACTTGTGGTTTTAATCTTTTACATACAAAACATTTTTCTCTAATAGATTTTGGATAATGAATAATATGAAATTTAGAATATTTGTAAATTTTTTGGTCTATTTTTTCAAGAAAAGCAGAAAATTTATCTATTAAAGGTTCTAGATTAATAATACCTATTTTTATTAATATCCATATTATTATTCTTACAGGTATGTATAATATTTCAAATATTATATTTAATAGATAATATAAAATACATTGTTTGAAATTACCTAAAAGTTCAATAAAACAAATAATATTTGTTCCACTAAATACGACAACGGTAATTACCCATGCTATCATATCATTAAGAAAAAAGAATGAACCTTCGACTACACCAACAAATTCTTCTCCAACACCTTTAATTATTCCACCTATACCTTCTCCTAAAAATTTAAAACGTTTTCCTAATTCTTTGAAAAAATTACCGGCTTTACTTGCTAATCCATCAGCTCCACCCATTATATAATATTCTATTACTTTATTTAGATAATTTTATATTTATGTAAAAATATTCGTGTCTTGGTTGGTTGTTTATATTTAGTTAAAATGATTAAAAATGATTTTTTCTATATAATATACTATCAATAATGGATATTCTTTATTATAGCAATTATTGTAAACATTCTCAAAAAACATTACAAGTTTTAGTAAAGGGTAATATTACAGATAAAATAAGTTTTATTTGTATCGATAAAAGAGTTGTTGAACCTAGTACTAATCAAACATATATTGTATTAGAAAATGGTTCTAAAGTTGTTTTACCTCCTAATATTCATAGTGTTCCTTCTTTATTGTTAGTGAACAAAAACTATAAAGTTATTTTAGGTGATGATATTATAAAACATTATCATCCGGAAATAAAAAATAAAAATGATCAAGCAAATAAATATGATGGAGAACCTAGTGGATTTTTATTAAACACATCTAATGGTGGAACAAATATTGTTTCTGAACAATATACATTATATGATATGTCTCCTGAAGAATTAAGTGCAAAAGGTAAGGGTAATAATAGACAAATGTATAATTATGTTTCTGCTTTAGAAGAAATTAATCTTATACAAACACCTGCTGATACTTATCGTCCTGATAAATTATCTAATAGTATAACAATAGATACCTTACAACAGCAACGTTTAGATGAAGTGGCACAAATTGTTCCAAAACAGCCCTTTATTTAATAATTTAATATTATAACTACAAAATCATATATTTTTATTTTATATTAATATAAATATAAAACTTTAATAATTAAAAATAAATTATGAATAACAGAACAATAATTTTAAAAAGTTTTAATACACATTTTTTTGACTTTTTGAACGATTTATCTAATATTTTAATAAATAACAATGAAATTAATCAAACTAAAATATTTTTTGAAACAGTTAAGAAGGCAAATCCAACTATAATTATTAAAGGTTGGTATAGTTTTGTTTATATTCCTTATAAAGAGATTGTTGAAAAAGGAGATTGTCGTTTTTTTTTAGAAAAAAACTATGAAAATGATATATTGAATTTTCATAATTCTAAACAAATCATGGAAGGTATTAATAGAATTAGAGAACCTATAAAAAATATGACTATTGAAAATCAAGAACAATCTATGGATTATATTAAAAATTTGTCTAAGTTATCTCTTATTTATAATAATTTAACAGAATAATATATAACTAATATTTAGATATTTAATATGGATACTATATTAAATATATTTAATGATAAAAAAAAGGAATCAGAAAATTCAAAAGAATCAGAAAATTCAAAAGAATCAGAAAATTCAGAAGAATCAAAAAAATCAGAAAATTCAACAGAAAAAGAAAATATTACTGAATCTCTAGAAACTCGTTCTTCAAACACCGATAATGATTTATCAATTAATTTAGAATTAGGAGATATTATTGAGATAATTGCACCTACAAATTCAGATATTGATGAAATGACATTTATTATTACTTATGTTGATAATGAAAAAATAAATATGGTAAATGTTACTAATTATCAAAATTATAAACTTACGATTACTTCTGAAGGTTTTTTTACAGATGAATCTATTACACAAATCAATATTTTAAGTCGAAGTAAAGAAAAGGGATATGCGCGTCAAAATAATTTGTTACCTCATACTTGGATTGATATTTTCTTTGGTGGAGATATACCTGCTATTATTACCGGTGAAATTACTAATTTAGAAGGTGATATGATTGAAATTACTACTTTTCCTGAATTAAATGTTATTTATATCAATTTCGGTTATAAAGGTATCCCTGAAAATATTCCTATAAATAAAATTAGTATAAGACCTAAACCTGTTTCTGTTACTGTTGGTACATTGTCTTTATTACGTGGTGTTACAGAATCAGAAAATTTTGAAGATGAACTTTCTGAGAAAGAAGCTTCTATTGAATTTACAGATTCCGGTGAATCTATTATTCATGTTTCTAAAGATATTGCTGCTGAACCTAGTATTCGTGACCAATTACACGAACTTTATATGGATTCTAATGAAATTATTTTTGGAGAGAAATTAGGAGAAATATATCAACTTGTAGAAATACCGGAACAAAATCAACGTTATGGTGTTGATATGCAAGTTAATGATATGATGGATGAATTATTATCAACTATACCTAATGTACAACGTACTAAAAATGTTTTGGATAATATTCGATTGTTGATTGAACGTTATAAACAACTTCGATTACACTATTCTAAATTTGATAAAAATGGTAATGTTTATGATGTTAAATCTTTTGGTGCTTCACATAAACCTTTAATAGAAAATTTAAAACATTTGAACAAAAAATTATTATGGATAGTACCTGTTGTTGCAAACCGTCGTAAATTATATAATATTGATATTATGTTAGATTCAAATGATGTTGCATTAGAAGATTTATCAACTTCTTTAAAAGAATTGGAAAAAAGACAATTGGATTATTATAAAAATAATTCAAAAACGCCATTGTTAGAATATAATAATATTTGTGAATATGTTCAAGATTTTTTAACACCATTTAATTCTCCTGTTTATAATTCATCTTATTTAGATACTGTTTCTGTAGAAGAAAATATAGATTCTATTGTTTCTAATCTAGAAAATTTTTATACAACTGTTTTTGCAAAATCTTCTATTATTAGAAAACAGTATCTTATTCAAAGGTACAATTTGGGTTTTGATGGCTTTACTAATGAAAATTTGAATAAAATTTATTTCAGAAAAAATATTACAAATAATGATTCAATGACCATACGTTCTCTACTTATGTTACCTGAACCGGTTATTCGATATTCAACCATTCATTTACCTTCAACAAATTTGTTAGAAAAATCGAATTTAGGACATCAATCTTTTTTATTATTCCTTTTTTTAAAAAAAAAATTGGAAATTGATTCTCATAATATTGAGAATTTTTCTAAAGAATTAAATTACGAAAAAATAGAAAAAGACATAGGTAAATCTGTATTTTCTAATGTAAATGAATTTTTTACTAATAATGAATTGACTGACGAAGATAAATATCAAAAATTTTTAGAAACAATAATCCCTAAAACAAGATTTTTAATTCGTTTAATCCACAAATATTTGAACAATCGTTTGTCATTTTTAGACGTAGTTAAAAAATTAGAAGCTTTTTCTATTTATCCTGAAGATATTACATACAAACAATATTTAGAAATTCGATATCTTATTAAAGAAAGAATAGAAGAAATTAAAGTAGAAATTGAAAAACGTTCTATTGAATTTAATGTTTTAAGAAATGCTAGATATACAATAAATAAAGTACCAAATCATCTTTTGATTTTTTTGAATGATAATAAAAAATATTCTGATTCTTTTTTCAAAGCGTATGATTTTTTAAAAGATTATAAAAAAGAAAATGGCCATCTTTTAGAAATTGAAATGTTGAATAAAATGATAGAAATTGATTGTGGAAATCTCTATACAAATATGGTTCGTTCTATATTAATTTCATTAATAACTCCTAGTCAATTATTAGACGTTTTATCTGAACCAAATATTGATGACACTAGTGAAATAGATAAAATTAAACCTTCTGATTGTTCTCGTAAGTACTTAGCAAAACGTTATACAAGTATTGCTTCTTTACAAAAAGATAATACTTTTGAAGATGTTTATTTTGATAAAGATTTGGATGATACACTTTATTCTATTATTGATAAATATTCAAAAGAGAAAAAAGAGATGAATCCAGAACTTTTTAAAGAATTTTTAGTAAAAGTATTAGTAGATAAACATGATTGTCCACCAAATATGGCAAATGAATTAGCGGATACATTGATTTTAGGTAAAAAATTAGTCATTGACGGTCATTATGCAATGTTAGAAATTACATCAAAAATATCGGAAAAAATGTATGATAATAATCAAGAACATTCTATAAAAATCAAATTTCCAGAAATCAATTATTATCGTCGTATAAAAAATAATTGGGTAAAAGATAATGATATTGAAGAAAATTCGTTTTTAGATACAAGTTCTCTCTTTTGTAATATTAGTGAAAAATGTTATAGTAATAAAATTAAAGCATCTTCTACTTGTGAATCATTAGATGAAACAGCTGAACGTATGAAAAAAATTGCACAAAAAAAATTAATGAATGAATTTGATAGACGTTATGATGTAAATGTTGAAGAAATAGAAACAACATTAGAAGATGTAATTAATTCAAATTTGATATATCTTAAAAAACAATTTGATTTACGTGAAATACAAATGTATAAATATTCAAGATTGGCTTATTCGATTGGTAATATGGCTTTGAATAATGAATTAATACAATCCCCACATATGAAATTACGTGATTTTATACTCGGTCAAGAAGATTTTTCAAAGAAACAAATCGATATTTGTAAATTTTTTGATTTATTTTGTAGAGAACCATTAGTAGAACAACAAAATGAAGAAATGTATTGGAAATATTGTAAAGATACAAATACAAAATTATTACCTGCATCAATACTCGAATTAGCAAAAACATTTGTTACTGGAATGGATTATACCAAAAAATTGGCTGAAGTTTGTAGAAATTATGGTATTATTAGTGATGATGGTGATTCAATAGTAGATAAATATAGCGGATTTGTTTTAAGAAAAATAGATTTTTCTTCTGAAGAAGGTTTCGATGAAGCAGGTTATCGTGTTACAACAAATGATATTATGGAACAAGATTTAGGTGCAATTATTATTGATGTTAATAAAAAAAATATTGAAAAACGTGTGTTTGAAAATGAATCAACAGAAACTATTTATCATGTTATTTCAACATTATGTCATAGTATAGATATTCCTATTGAGTCCGTAGATGAATTTGTTTTACAAAATTCAATAGACATGTTTGATAAAATTATTTATACAGAAGCTTCTTATCAAAAAAAATCAGACAAACAATTAAAAGATAAGGGTAAACCTTTACAACCTTATAAAAATTATCGTGATGAAACTCGACTTACTATTATTTCTTGTAATTTTTTTATTGCTATACAAGTAGCAGTACCTTCTTTTTCAGTAAAAAAAACATTTCCTGGTTGTATTCGTTCTTTTAGTGGGTTTCCTTTGACTGGTGTTGAAGATTTGACAGGAATACAATACATGGCTTGTATTTTAACAAAAATATCTAGTTCTATCGGTATTTGGGAATCTATTAAAAAATACAAATCAGAAGTTCTTGTGAAACGTATGAAAGATATTTTTGATAATTTTATTATGAAACGTAATGATATTATAGAATTGTATGCAAAAAAAAGGGAATATATGTTTTTAAATCCTGAACTTATTTCTGTTGGAGAACACAGTATTACAAAATGGTTACAATTTTTACCTCCTCTTGTTAGTATTTCATTATCTAAATCTTTACAAAATGTTTCTAGTGATTTTGAAAATGATTTAAAAAGTATTATACGTAACGGAGCAAATATAAATAATTATAAACAAGATGAACAAATATCTGTTATTAAAAGTAAAATTTTGTTTTTTGGATATGGTATTATTGAAGTCATTCAGGATATTGTAAAGAAAAAAGATACATTATTAAAAACATCTGGGAATGTTCCATTTTTAGAAAATGCTTGTTGTAATCAATCTTTAGAATTGACACATCCTATAAAATATTTTAATGAAGAAGATAAACAAATCGCTTTATATATTCGAAATGTTTCACAATTAATACGTATTTTACAATTTTCAAAAGATTTGGCAAAAGCACCATTTTTTTATCATCCAGGTTTTACAGGATTTCAAAATTCTGTGATTCTATCTAACAATTTAGATAATCGAGATTTGATTTATTCCGCAATTATTCATTATTGTAACTTAGACAAAGATTTACCTATCCCTGAAAAATTTAAAGAAATTTGTAATGAAAAAATAGAAGGTTATGAATCAAAATGGTCATTAGAAGAAAAAATAGAATTCTTTAAGAAGAATGCACAACAATATCGTGTTGATGATTTGTTACGATTGATGAATATAGTAAATGTAAATAATATTGTAAATGTTTCTCAACCTCCTATTTTTAATAAAATAGATGTTACAAAAGAAGTTATTGAACATTTAGATTTAGAAAACTCTAAAATAGTCGATGAACCATTACGTAAACTTTTATTAAAATTATTGGATTCATATAAACCAAAAACAATGTCTTATGAGATTTCGAATGATTTGAATGATTTAAAAAATTATTTGATAAAAGCAAACAAAGATATGTATCGTGAAATTATTGACTTTTTTGGACGTTATGGTAATTTGTCTGACCGTAAATATAATCAACTACATGATTTTTTGAAAAATATATGTGTTTGGAAAATAGATAAACCATTAAAAGATACAAAACAATATTATGATACGGGACTTTATACTATTTTTCAATTTATACAAAATGCTGTTCAATCTATGAGTATAACTTACCCTAATATTTTATTGAATGATGTTGGATTTTATAAACAAGTTCATAATCATTGGGGATTTTCTATAAATCATAATAAAATACTTTCTCAGTTTATTTCAAAATATTATGAGAAATTAGAACAATTCAAAGAAGACCGTATTATTTATCGTTTATTGATGGATATTACAAATAGATTGAAAAATTTAAATATGTTTTTACAAAATTTACCAATCACTACAGAAATAGTAAAAAATTTTGATGGAGTAGTAGAAGGAGACCCTATTCGTAATTTTTATCTTTTATTTGATAAATCTACAATATTTCTGATTTTTTCTTATTGTTTTTATTCCGTATTGTATGAATATATTGATTGTACTAATGATTCTGATTTATTACGTGCTGACGTAGAAGATATTAAAACATCAAAACGTGAAGAATTAAAAAATATCTCAGATATTGCTAGTCAAATAAATTCAGGAATTAGAGAAGATGATGGTATGAATGAAGTTGATATTCGTATTGGTAATACTGAAGAATTGAAAATACGTGTGGCTGCATTATTGCTTTCATTTTTAGATATTGAAGAAGAGAATAAAGATACGATTGATTTTACATATGAAGATATTCAACAAAAAGTTCGTAGAAACAAAGATATTGAGCGTCGTAGTATTATCGACCGATTGACTAAAATGAGCATAGAACAACGGAGAGTAGAAGATTCTTTGAAAAAATATAGATTGGAACATTGGAATGTAGGACAACAACGTGGATTATATGAGTATGATAAAGAAACGTTTGACCGTGAAATAGAGAACTTGATGTTTGATAATGAAGAAAATTTAGAACAATTAAATGTTATAGATGCTTTAGAAGCTGATGACTTAAATAATAATGAAAGAGCCGAACAGGATAATTTAGATGTAATTGATTATGGACGTGGTGTTAATATTGCAGGTATTCATATTGATGATGGTAATTACGATGGTGATTATTATTATAACGATGATGAAGAGGGGGATTTTCGTGATGACTAATGTAGGGAACCGTAGGTTCCCCTTTAGGGAAACCAATGGTTTCCCCTAAGACCCCTTCCTTTATAAAAAAAATTATGATTATATTATAACAAATAATATAATAAAAATAATATAAGATGGCCTTTAAAAATATTTTGAAACGGTATGTATTAAATTTTTCTATTTTTCTTTTTATTATTTTATTTACAATTATTCATATTATAAGACCTAGTTTAGTTTATAACAAAGATGGTAGTTATCGACAATTTGGTGTAGGATATCGTGAAAAAACAATTATAAGTATTTTGGTTGTTTCTATTGTATTGGCTATTTTTTGTTATATATTTGTTCATTTATTAGCTTATTCTGTATAAGACCTTCTATTTATAACTCTTAATCTAATATTTTCTGGTTCTCTATCCTCATTTGTATTAAAAATAAAATATAAACATTTTCTAATTTCAATACCTACTATTGAACCTCCTATTACCCCTACTCCGAAAACTAATGTATTGAGAATCGCATTGCTTATTAATAAACTAATTATAGGTTCCATTTAAAGTATTGTTATTTTGAATTGAATTTTAAATTTTTAAAATTCAA
>Ga0114958_10001330_pt1 | contig 19617 bp, 14 predicted proteins | sample C_130208_EF_Meta_FD_89577 | JGI IMG/M metagenome (GOLD analysis project Ga0114958, IMG submission 89577) | Freshwater microbial communities from Lake Croche, Canada to study carbon cycling - C_130208_EF_MetaG | ecosystem: Environmental > Aquatic > Freshwater > Lake | place: Lake Croche, Canada...
CAACAGGTGCAACATCCGCACCGTCGCTTCAGCCAGACCGCCTTGCTCAATGTCGGCCAGCGCCTTTGCAATTTCAGGCATTTTTGTCACATCGCCCATAACGTTCGAGGGATGCTCGTTGGCAACTGGGGGGAACATGGCCTTGGTGAGCGGCGAGGTGTAGATCGCGAAAAAGCTGTTCTCGGCGGCGGCATCGCGCAAGTCTCTGAACAGATTGAGTTGCATCTCAATGATTTCTGCACCAATTTTCTGAGCCATCAAAAACGGGTTGTTATCGGCGACGGTGACTCGCTCCTGCGCCAGCTTAATCGCGAGGGGATCCAATTGCGACATAATTGGATTCTTGTCTGAGAACATGAGGCGCTGGGTACGAAGCGGGTGCAGGTTACGCAGCAGTTCGGCCGACTGTTTGGTGACCACATGCTTAAGCACGGGTCGCACGGCACGTTCATAGACCTCGGTGTTGGCCTCTGACATGCGTCTGACTTCAGAAAATAAAACTTCTTCGTCACGCGTAACATCAAAATGCAAAATATCGTCGATGGTTCTGGGCTCGAACCGGATGTGCAGTCTGTCTGCAGCGTCTTCGAGCTTCATCTCGTAGAGGCCAGGCGCCATCGCTTCGATCGCGCGAATGGTATCCGTAATCGCTTCGTGCTCGCGCCCGGCGATTTTGGCTGAAACGAAAATGCCAAGATGGCCGATCGTATCGTGCAGCATGTACACAATGCGTTGACCACGCGCTTTAATTTCGTCGGCTGTTGAGTACAGGTCAGCAATCCAGTTCAACGCTTGTGGCGGCGGCGTGATGTTGTCGCCATGCGAGGCAAATACAATGATCGGAGACTGGATCTGACGCAGATCAACGCGCTCACCGTTCAGAACAGCCTCACCTGCTGCCAGTTTGTTACCCACAAAAAGATTCTCAACAATCCAACGGATTTCAGCTTCAGTCATGAAACAATAGCCGCCCCACCAACGTTCAAAATCGATAAAGCGTTGGGCCTCCGAATCAATGCTTGAATACAAGTTGTAGTATTTTTTGAAGTAAGTGTTAGCGGGGTTCAGTGATTCGAAATTCTCGACCAATGCCACGCCATCGAACAAGCCATGTCCTAGATCAGACATCAGCAGGGCTGGTGTTGCGCCACCGACCAGACCGCCGGTATAGCGCATTGGGTTCTCGCCGACGTTGCCCGCCCAGTACGACATGGGTGAGCCGTTTAGAACAATCGGCCCAACCAGCTCAGGCGCTTTTGCCGCAACCAGCATCGCGGCCCAACCGCCTTGGCAATTACCCATCAGAATTGGTTTGGGCGCTTGTGAGTGCGCTTGCGCGATCAACTGCAAAAAGTGAATCTCGGCATCGCGCACATCAGCGATCGTCTGAGTTGGCTCAGGCATCTGACGAAAGGCAACAAAGTAAACCGGATGGCCATCAGCAAATGCGTCACCGACCTGACTATCCTGTTTGAAGCCGCCAATGCCTGCGCCGTGTCCGGCACGCGGGTCAATAATCAGTACCGGTGCACGTTCAGGATTAATCACAACTCCCTGCGGTGGTGTCAGTTTGAGCAGCAGATAATTCACTGGGCGAACCAAATCTTTACCGTCAACGACCACGTCGTACTGGTAGTCAAGGACTGGCGGCATACCCGCGTCGAGATGCGCTGTGTAAACGTTGCCACGCTGCCGCAGGGCGCTGAACATCAACGCTTGGCGCTGCACGGCGTCTTTCATGAAGTCGCCATACATCTTTAACCAGTCATTCGGCGTCGCTGCCTGAGAGACATTGGTCGCTTCCCGCGTAAAGTCAGACAGCAAGCCTTCGATCTTCTTGGTATCCGACTGCACTGTTCGTGTCAGTTTCTGAAAATGCATCGTCGACAATTCAGATACTGTACGCACAGCTTCAATATGGCTTTTGCTCATTTCTTGTGAGGTGTGAATGACCTTTTCGATGCTCGAATGCAAAGACTCAAGGGGTTTAAGGTCGTTAATATTTTTCAGCATCAGTGACTCCGTTAACGAGTGCATGGGGGGGTAATATGCACACCATAACGGCTGATTGTTGCTGGAAGATTAAACTTTTGTATTGCAACTATTTGAAAAGATTAGGTTTTTTACCATTTCGTGACAGCGGCGTTGCGCGCATCAGCCATTGCTAGGGGAGCAGCAACAGGAAATTCGACGCCCTCAATTGCTGACGCGCTGTCGCAATCATCCACAAGCCTGCTGTGGGGCTCTCTTGTAACGACATGTAACGAGACTATTGTGTATGGATCATCTTATCCAGTACCGTCTTGCAGGCGAGCGCACCTCATATAAGATACGAGCCGCTTTTGACTCTTTAGGCCGCACCATGGAATCCCGGATGACTACTTTAGAAACGCGCTTTGACACGATCCTACCTACTCTTGCCACCAAAGAAGATCTCAAAGATCTTGAGGTCAGCCTTCATCGAGACCTTCGCTCAAACACTTGGCTGATGATTACCTGGGTCACAGCAGTCGTTGGTATGGCGATGACTGGCGTATTTTATGTTGCGCGGTTTGTACCGGTCACATAGTTAACACTTTGGGGCCGAATGGGTTCTCCAAGGCTTGTACCCTGTGAGACTCCAAATCAAAGTATCCCATATCGCATTCCATAAAACTCACAAGCCACACGATGTGCGCCATGCGGTGAGATTCCTTCTGGGTCGTCTCAGCATTTCTCACCAGGCCATCGCTCTCATAAGAGAGTGCGAATACTACTGTCTTTTCCCGTCTTAAGGCCTTTCGTGTAGTACCCGACCACGTCGAATTAAAATTCAATCTTTAAAGAAGCCAGGCCTGCTGTAGCGTTCCAGTTACTTGCAAATTGAGTAAATAGACCAATGCTAATGGAAGTGGATTTAGAAACATCACCAGAAATACTCACTCCAATATTGGCGCGGTATCGTCCAATAGACCCGCTTTGAACTTGAAGCGATTGATTCATAAAAGTGGTGTTTACGTTAGCCTTATCAGACAAAAATTCATGTGAGACACCAGCCTGTTGGCGCCGATCCAATATTGACCACCAACTGGTCAATATTGGATCGGCGCCAACACATAAAGGGCTTTGTTTGCGCTTTGTGTGCTTAAAGCGGTACTGGCACTGATGTTTTTGCCCGAGGTCTTGCGCAGTCTGTCCCATACAGAATCAAACGATTGACAGCCGGATATTTTTAATCGACTGAAAGATTTCACTTCATTCAACACTCTCACCCTTTGGAAGAACATCTTGAAAATCACACTTATGAAAGCTTTATTGGCCACTGCTCTTGGCTTGACCGTACAGGTGCAAACGGCAAGCGCTCAAGTCGTGTATTGCACGAGCCCCGGCGTACCGGTTCGCTGCGTGGCACGCCCCGTTGATGTTGGCGCGCCTGGTGTCGGGGTCGCACCTGGGGTGGGCGTTGGAGCTCCAGGGGTAGGCGTGGCGCCTGGTGTCAGTGCGCCAGGCGTTGGTGCTCCTGGAGTGGGTGCAGCACCAGGTGCAGGGCCTGGTCGTGCAGGTGCAGGGCACGCTGGCGTTGATCGTGAGGGTGCCGAAGGCCCAGGCGCAGGCCCGAATCGCGGCGGCCCGGCTAACCGTGGCGGCGTGCGCTAACAAGGGCTATGGGTACTAACCGTCGCTGCGTGTACTAACGTTGTTGCGCAACAAGGTGACGGTCTCGTGCTAAAGCAGCTTCACCATTGACAACGCGGCTAACGCTTCAACACGCGCGACGCCGCTTTCAAGATTAAAGTTGAAATCACCTCGCTGCGAGGTTCTTTGAGGTGCTCAGCTAAGGCATCAAGTGCAGTCGAAACGTCGCGATCCAAAATCATTTCAAGCCGTTTTGCACCCGCTTCGAGGCGCCTGCGGCGATGTTCAGCAGTGCGTTCGACGGCTGAAATAGGCGTCTGCAAGCGTGGTCGCCCTCGTCGTGATAAGCCTGGCAAAAATGCTTGCCCAGCCAATGCTGCAGCACTGAGCGCAGGTTGACTCTTTTGAGGCTGAGCCTTTTTGGTCTTCTTGATCGATTGAGTGTCGTTTGAGTCGGCCACAACCTGCACCGAGGGTTCAAGCGCAGGTAACTCAAGATCTAAATCATCAGATAACGATTGAGGAATTGGAGTGATCTTGGAGGTGCTCATGATCAAATTATTATAATTAACCGGATATTAATTATATGGCAAAGAGGAAAATTTAAATAACTTAATAAAAACACCGGATATGGCTATATTAAAACTGATGCTCTTGCTGAAGCTGACCGTATGCCACTGAGTGTTAACTGACGCAGCAGTCACTGGGGATCAGTCAGAGCCCCGTCGCCTAGCGACCTTTGCAACATCGCCGTGTCGCGCCAAGCGCCAAACTTGTATCCCACCGATTTAAAAGTACCGGCAAGCGTAAAGCCGTGGCGTTGGTGCAAACTGACTGAGGGTGGGCTGGCATCCCCCACTACCGCCATCAATTGCCGATAGCCTTTGGCAGTACAAATCTTGATGATTTCAGCGAGCAGCAGGCTACCGATCCCCTGACCCGCTAAACCGTCGCGCACGTAAACCGAATCTTCGAGCGTAAACCGATAGGCTGGGCGCGGACGATAAAGTGTCACGTAAGCGTAGCCCACCACCACGCCATTTTGCTCAGCCACCAGATAAGGCAGACTTTTAGCAACCACATCCGCACGACGTTGCCGCATGTCGTCAAGCGTAGGAGGTGTCAGCTCAAACGATGCCGTGCCGTGCAGAACATAATGGGCATAAATCGCTTGAATCGCCGCCACGTCGGTTTCTAGACTATCGCGAACGAGGACTGTGGGATGGGTAGAGGACATTGAAGATCTACTCGTTAGGTAAAGTCCGGGTTTTGCTTAAGCGCCGTTCGCTTAGCAACCGCCCTTCTGTTCAGGCTCGATAATGGCCCAATCAATTTTGATGGGCTTAACTTTTTTGTAGCGGTTCCAGTAGATCTCAAACGAACCTTGCTTCGTCGCGCGGTCAATAAATGACTGCATCGCGGGGCTGATTTGATTACGCATCTCCTCAAGATCGAGCACGACCAGTGCGCCGCAGCGTTTGATTAACTCGGGCGTGACAGCTTTGGTTTGGCTATACAGACCATAAGGCAGCACCAGCGGTTGATACTTAGATACCACCGACACCGTGCCTGCAGTCCAGGTTTCACCAATCACGATTTTTAAAGGGCCAAGCTTTTGCTCATCCCAGATCTTATCAAGCGCGCTTGCCAAAGGCTTAGCTGGATAATTGGCGCGCGCGGTTTTACCAAGCGCATCTGCAATTACTCCGTAGTAAAGCGCCATGCCAACGCCCATCAGCACGTTCAGAGTGAGCCCGACGGTTAGCACGCGGGTCAGCGTCACTTTTGCGTCAAGTGCAGGCACCCAGCGCAGCGCATACAAACCGAGCAGCACAAAAAATGCCGTAGCCCAATTGGCATTGAGGGTAATAAATACCGTGCCAAGTAACGACGTCAAAATCACTGGGCCAAGCGCTGCAAAGCTGATAAAGCGCCATTCGGGATTTTGCGTCATCGGGATTGCAGCGACTGGATTTTGGGCTTTGTCCTTAAAACCAAATCGCAACATCAGTATCGCAACCAACAAGGGTGAAAGCTTGCCCGCCTGACTGGCTATAAAGCTGACTACGCGCATGAAGTGATTCACCTCGCCCGCAACCTGCTTTTTCATGTACTGCAAGGTTGGTGCGTTTTCGCGCAGCATCCATTCGATATGCGGTATCAACGCAATGCCGCCTGCAACCACCGCCACAATAATGCCCACGATTGCATAGCGGTTGCGGCTGCGAACATCTTGCAGCAACCAGACCCCCATTACCGCAAACCAGATCCCCGCGCTATATTTGGTCAGCAAGCATACGGCGGCGGCCACCCCTACCAACGCCCAGCGCCACCACTGCGGCTGTCGTACTGCAAGCAATAACGCCCACACAAATAAAGCGGTTGGCAACAACTGCAGTAAGTTAGAGCTCACCTGCAGGCCGTTAATGTTGTGGTACACGATCAGACTTGTAAATATAACGGCCATCAAGGCGCGCGCAGGGCTCACGCATAGTAGGCTGATACGCCACACGACCAGTAACATCAAAGCAACGTTGACTTGGCCGGCCACGTAAGTCATCCAAAACGAACGCCCAAACACGGCAGCCCAAGCGTGTACCCACCAAGTGCCGATTGGGCCAAACTTTGGATAACCCCAGGCCGGTGACTGCATCCAGAACAACTCTTCGATACTGTCTTTATGTGGAGCGGTGTAACTCACGATCGCCATCAATGCCCAAAACACAGCATGAAAAGTAATATATGCGAGCGTTATGCGAGCTAACTGGTGTGAATCGTTGGGATCAATTCGGCTTAACGCGTTATCGATACTTTTGAAAATTGCTAAATTTTTAAACATTGATTCGCTCAGGGGGTTGACTTTCACACAGCCTAGGCACGCGCGTTGATTAGCTCAAGTACCGCTTGGGCAAACACTGCAGGCACTTCTTGCGGCATGTTGTGCCCCACACCGGGCACCACTCGGTGCGATCGCGGGCCAGCAAACCGATGGGCACTCACCTCGGGCTTAGAGGGCGGACGCACACCATCATCAGCGCCATCAAACGTGATGACTGGCACTGTAATCACGGGCTCGGCAGCCAGGCGGCGCTCAATATCAGCGTAGGCAGGATCACCTTCGACTAAACCAAAGCGGTGACGGTACGAATGAATCACTACGTCAACAAAGTCAGCGTGCTCAAACGACGGCGCGCTTCGCGCGAAAGTTGCATCATCAAATCCCCAAGTCGGCGACCACAAACGCCACAACAAACGAATTAACCCTTGACGGTCTTTTTGCAGGCCAGCACGACCGCGTTCACTATGAAAATAATACTGATACCACATACGGTGCTCGCGATCAGGCGTATCGGGCACCAGTGCTTGCGCGATATTTTGAATGTTGTAACTATTAAACGAAACCAGGCCTTTGCACCGCTCGGGCCAACAAGCGGCAACCACGCAAGCGGCACGCCCACCCCAGTCGTAGCCAGCCAGGTAAGCGCTTGGGATTTGTAAGGCATCCATCAACGCGAGCAGGTCTGCCCCGAGTGCAGCCTGCTCACCCGAGCGTGGCGTGGTCGCCTCAAGAAATTGTGTTGACCCATACCCCCGCAGGTACGGCACAATGACTCGGCACCCCTCAGCTGCTAGCAGCGGTGCGACCTCGGCATAGGCTTGGATATCGTAAGGAAACCCATGCATCAAAAAAACAGGGGTGCCGTTAGCTGGGCCTAATTCGGCGTAACCAATATTTAAAACGCCTGCGTTAATTTGCTTGATGAGCATATTTAATAAAAACCGTGATGAATAACTGATTTTATGAGCAAATGATCGATTTTATGTCTAAACATAGAGACCAGGGACTGTCACTTACCTCTACGTACATAGTAAACCCGCTAATGGTGAAGAATAGACTTCAAATATTCTCAAAGTGAGCCAGGCGAAGCAGTTAACGGTATTATGCGCAGAGTTAAAAAAATTAAAAAACTAACGACTCACCTCGTGTCTTTGAGACAAACAGCACAACCGACCTAAAGGAAGCCATACATGCTGCAGCGCTTAACCATACTCAGCACTTTGCTAATTTCGATTTTTGCCCTGGCCACAAACGTAGCTCTGGCACAGACGTATCCTACGCAGCCCATCAAGATGGTGGTAGCGTTTCCGGCCGGCGGCACCACTGATCTGTTGGCCCGCGTGTTTGCCAGAAAAATGTCTGAGCTTTTAAATCAGCCCGTCACCGTTGAAAATCGCACCGGTGCAGGCGGCATCATTGGCACTGAGTATGTCGCGCGTGCGGCGCCCGATGGGCAAATCATCATGCTCGGTACAGTTGGGACTATGTCCGTCAACCAAAGCTTGTATAAAAAATTACCCTACGACGTTGAAAAAGATTTTGTGCCAATCACACTGTTGGCGACATTGCCCAATATTCTGTTAATCAACCCATCATTACCCTTCAAAAACACCAAAGAATTAATTGCCTACGCCAAAGCAAATCCAGGCAAATTGACCTATGCCTCAGCGGGTACGGGCACAGCCTCGTACCTTGCCGGAGAAATGTTTAAACAAGAAGCTGGCGTTGAGATTACCCACGTGCCCTATCGCGGCAGTGCTCCGGCCTTAAACGATTTGATGGCGGGCCACGTTTCAATCGGTTTTGATTATCCGCCCAGCAGTTTGCCGTTTGTCACCAGTGGCAAATTAAAGGCGCTTGGGGTCTCGAGTCTGACTCGCGTAAAAGTCAGCCCAGATGTCCCCACACTGAGTGAGGATGGCCTACCCGGCTTTAATCTTTTGACCTGGTATGGGGTATTTGCGCCTAAAGGCACGTCAACAGAAATCGTCAACAAACTTCAAACCACAATGGCCCAAGCCGCGAATGCACCCGATGTGATCAAACGCATGGACGAACTGGCGGTAGATGTCGTGGTAAATAGCCCAGCAGAATTTACCAAGTTTCACCAAGCCGACGTTGCGACTTGGACGAAATTTATTAAAGACAAAAATATCAAGATTGAAGAGTAGTGTTCAATCCCAAACGAAACTAATTACGTCTTTAAAGCTCTGGAATCGGTATAGCGCCCTCTGGTAGCGGAGAACGATTTACATTTAACGCCATTGCCACCATCACGTAATAGCCACTGACCATCATCAGGTCAACAACGCCTTGTTCACCAAAAAGTTTGAGCACGGCGTTGTAGTGCGCATCGCTTACGCTGTGACGCGTATGTAACTCATGACAAAAATCATACACAGCCTCTTCATCTGGCTTCATCTTTGACGGACGCTGCCCGTGTGCAAGTTCTTCACCGATTAAAGGATCGAGCCCCTCTTTCAGGGCCAAGCGTAAGTGTGCGTACCACTCGTATTGGGCGGTCCAGGTGCGAGCCGTGATTAAAATCGCAAACTCATTTAAGCGTTTTGGGATGACGCTTTCAAACCGCAGATATTCTCCGACCTTGCGCATCCGCTCAGCCAATACTGGGCTTCTTAACAAAACGTTGAAAGGAGCCCCTAAGCTTGTTGCCCCCTGCACCACCCCCTTGCTGCCGGTTCCGGAGATGGGGCCCGCCATCAGCGAGTTGAAATAAATCTTTTGCTCGTCAGTCATTTGATCGACGTGAAGGCGATCAAAACGTTGTTCGTCTGCCGAAGGATTTGTCATGTTTAGGGCTCCGAGAATCGTAAATTATTAAGTTTGAATAGATTACTCCCACCCAATCGTAGCAGGCAATTTGCTCAATACGGCGTACTCCACCCTGTTAATGCTACGCACTTCATTGATCATGCGCGACGATACCGACACGCTCATTCCGAGTTCTTATCAGTATTTTTGTGGCACGATCAGTTCTGGGGGCATCGGATGGCGGGCGTAATCTTCGTGGTGCTGTCGTGGGGGCAAGACGATTTCGGGATGCGTGACTTCTTCGTAGGGTAGTTGATCCAGTAGGTGACTGATGCAATTCAAGCGGGCCTTTTTCTTATCGTCGGCGGGTACTACCCACCAAGGTGCTTCGCTGATGTGCGTACGCTCAAGCATGACCTCTTTGACCTTGGTGTAATCCTCCCAACGGCGCCGAGACTCCAGATCCATAGGGCTAAGTTTCCATTGCTTGAGAGGGTCGTGGATGCGACCCAAGAACCGCAGGCGTTGCTCGTCGTCTGAAATGGAAAACCAATACTTAATGAGTTGGATACCCGAGCGCGTCAACATGCGCTCGAACTCGGGAACAGTGCGGAAAAATTCTTGGTACTCCTCGTCGGTACAGAAGCCCATCACGCGCTCAACACCGGCGCGGTTGTACCAGCTGCGATCAAACAGCACGATTTCACCGGCCGCCGGCAAGTTCGAGACGTAGCGTTGAAAATACCACTGGGTGCGCTCGCGGTTGTTGGGTGCAGGCAAAGCAACAACCCGACATACACGCGGGTTCAACCGCTGGGTGATGCGCTTGATGACACCGCCTTTTCCTGCTGCATCGCGACCTTCAAACAAAATCACCACTTTGTGACCGGTCGCCACTACCCAGTCTTGCAACTTCACTAACTCTCCTTGAAGTCGGAAGAGTTCGCGAAAATAGAGTCGTCGGGTTTCTCGGTCAACGGACGGTGCCGCTTGGCCCGCACCCAGTGCGGCTTGCGTGTCAAGCCAATCCTCGTCCATTTCGAGCTCTAGGTCTTCATCAAGGGCATCCACGGCGTCTTCGTGCAAACGTTGCAAGTCGCTTTGGGTTAAGGGAGTTTCGTTCGAGGGGATTTGGGGATTGGACATGGCGACCTTCAGAAAAAGTGAAAGTCCATACTAGTGGGCATTTATGACATTTGCGTTTAAATCCGAAACAATTTTATGGAGGCTATGCCTTGATCGGCGACCTCAGCGCCTCGGGCGCCGACTTGAACGCGTGGTGGCCCTTTGTTCTGCTCGTTGTGACACTGTTGACCGCCTTGGGGTTCGAATTTGTCAACGGCTTTCACGATACGGCCAATGCAGTCGCGACGGTCATTTATTGCCTAACCGTCAGGCGAACAAGTGTCTACAGGGCGAGTGGGGATTGACGGTAGTTATTCCCACTCAATCGTCGCAGGCGGTTTGCTCGACACGTCATACACCACCCTGTTAATGCCACGCACTTCGTTGATAATGCGCGAAGACACTTTGCCCAACAAGGGGTAAGGCAACGGTGCCCAATCTGCTGTCATGAAATCAGACGTTTGCACAGCGCGCAGCGCCACAACATAATCGTAGGTGCGTCCGTCACCCATCACGCCCACTGATTTAACAGGCAAGAACACAGCAAAGGCTTGCGAGGTTAAGTCATACCAGCTTTGTTTAGTTTCGGGGTCGATGGTGTTGCGAAGTTCTTCGATAAAGATCGCGTCGGCACGGCGCAGCAGATCAGCAAATTCAGTTGTCACTGCGCCCAAGATACGCACGCCTAAACCTGGGCCCGGAAACGGATGGCGATACACCATACCGTGTGGCAAGCCAAGTGCCACGCCAAGCTTGCGCACTTCGTCTTTAAACAACTCGCGCAGCGGCTCAAGCAACTTCAAGTTCAAGGTATCGGGCAAGCCACCCACGTTGTGGTGCGACTTAATTGCAACCGCTTTGCCCGTTTTAGCGCCCGCCGATTCAATCACATCGGGGTAGATGGTACCTTGTGCCAACCACTTGGCTTGTTTAAGCTTGCCGGCCTCAACTTGAAACACCTCAACAAACTCGCGACCAATAATTTTGCGTTTGGCTTCTGGGTCAGACACCCCTGCAAGCTTGCCCATAAACTGCTCAGTGGCATCGACATGAATGATGCGCAAGCCCATGTTTTGAGCGAAGGTCTCCATCACATGCTTGCCTTCGTCTAGGCGCAGCAAACCGTGATCGACAAACACGCAGGTCAAGCGATCGCCAATGGCCTTATGAATCAAGGCGGCGGCAACAGACGAATCAACGCCACCTGACAACCCCAAAATGACTTCATCATCACCAACCTGTGCACGTATTCGTGCAATGGCTTCGTCAACGTAATTCGGCATGGTCCAATCGCCCTGGCACTCACAGATCTCGTGCACAAAACGCTCGAGCAAGGCCTGGCCTTTAACTGTATGTGTCACTTCAGGATGAAACTGCACTGCGTAAAACTTGCGGGCTTCGTCAGCCATGCCGGCGATCGGACATGACTCGGTCGAGGCCATCACTTTAAAACCTTCAGGCAAACGCGTGACCTGATCGCCATGGCTCATCCATACTTTGAGCATTCCATGCCCTTCGGGGGTGATGAAGTCGTCGATATCTTTAAGTAACCGCGTGTGACCGCGTGCGCGCACTTCGGCGTAGCCGAATTCACGGTGATCGGAGTAACTGACCTCGCCGCCCAGTTGTTGTGCCATGGCTTGCATGCCATAGCAAATGCCTAACACCGGCACCCCTGCACTAAACACCTCAGACGGAACTTTCAACGACGATTCATCGTAAGCCGAGGCATGACTGCCCGACAGAATGATGCCCTTTAAGCCTTGTGCGATTTGATTCTTTAAGAACTCGGCCGAGACATCGCCAGGATGAAGCTCGCAGTACACACCCGCCTCGCGGACGCGGCGCGCAATTAACTGGGTCACTTGTGAGCCGTAATCAAGAATCAAGATGCGCTGGTGCATGACGTATTAACCTGTGTAAATATTTAAATGAAAGACACCGGCCAAGAGGCCGGTGCGAAAAAATTAACGCGAGAAGAAAAAATTACTCTGAACGATAGTTCGGAGCTTCTTTGGTGATTTGCACATCGTGCACGTGTGATTCGCGAAAACCAGCCGAAGTGATCTGTACAAACTCTGGCTTGGTGCGCATCTCTTCGATCGTGGCGCAGCCGCAATAGCCCATTGAGGCCCGCACACCACCCACTAATTGAAAAATAATCTGCAACACGCTGCCTTTATAAGGCACCCGACCCTCAACGCCCTCAGGCACAAGCTTATCTGCATTGTTGGCCGGATCTTGAAAATAACGATCGGCCGAACCGTCAGTCATGGCGCCTAAGCTGCCCATGCCGCGATACAACTTATACGAACGCCCTTGATACAACACCACCTCACCTGGGGCCTCTTCGGTGCCGGCAAACATCCCACCCATCATCACTGATGACGCACCTGCGACAAGCGCTTTTGCCACATCACCAGAAAAACGAACTCCGCCATCAGCGATCAAGGGCACGCCAGTGCCATTCAAGGCCCGAGCGACGTCTGAAATCGCTGTAATCTGTGGCACGCCAACCCCTGCAACAACACGGGTTGTACAAATCGAACCCGGGCCTATACCAACTTTAACGGCATCAGCACCGGCTTCGTAGAGCGCGCGCGCAGCATCAGCCGTTGCAATATTGCCACCAATCACTTCTACCTTGGGATAATTGACTTTAATCCAACGCACGCGCTCAATCACGCCACTTGAATGACCGTGGGCCGTGTCAACCACCAAGACATCCACGCCAGCCGCCACGAGTTTTTCGACGCGCTCTTCAGTGCCGTCGCCCACACCCACCGCTGCACCCACCAGCAATTGCCCGTGGCTATCTTTACATGCCGCAGGATGCTCGGTATTTTTGACAATATCTTTAACTGTTGCCAAACCACATAACTCGAAGGCATCGTTCACGATGAGTACGCGCTCAAGGCGGTGCTGATGCATCAGCTTTTGCGCTTCGGCCAAGGTCGCGCCTTCTTTCATGGTGACCAAGCGGTCTTGCGGGGTCATAACACTGCTCAGCGGCGCGTCAAGGCGATCTTCAAAGCGCAAATCACGGTTTGTGACGATGCCCACGACCTTACGGCCCTGCACGACGGGTAAGCCTGAAATACCGTGCTGACGCTGCAGGGCGATGGCGTCACGCACTTTCATGTCAGGGGTCACGGTAATGGCATCTGTAACGATGCCGAACTCGTGGCGCTTCACGCGCGACACTTCTTTGGCTTGTTCGTCGGCGGTTAGATTTTTATGAATGATCCCAATACCGCCCTCTTGAGCCATGGCAATCGCCAGGCGAGATTCGGTCACGGTGTCCATCGCGGCCGATACTAAAGGAATGTTAAGAGAGATGTTTCGGGTTAAGCGGGTAACGAGCGAAGTGTCGCGCGGCAACACCTGTGAAAACGCAGGCACAAGCAGGACGTCATCGAAGGTGAGCGCAGTTTGGATAAGACGCATAAAAAGCTCCGGGCGCAAAGGATGATTATACGATGGACGAACGACTTCTTTTGAGGGGTAACTAGTGCTAAAAAGCAACTTGATTTGTTGGTTTGAGCAGCGTTTGCTCAGATTTTGAACAAAAACAACCAAAATCTTTCAAAAGCTTCGACTCATGACAACCGAAAATACCCTGGCGCAATGGCTAGAAGACGAACAAAAAATCCTTGCCAACATGCCAAACGGACGCCCAATCGGGCTGTTAGACAAAAATAAAACCGCAACAATGACAGGAATGGAAGTCATGCAAGCGGTGATGAACGGCTTTTTACCAAATGGCCCGATGGCGGCCACCTGTGGCTACATGATTGTGGCGCTTGAACCGGGGCAAGCCACACTTCAAGGCAACCCCACTGAAAGTGTCATGAACGTGCAGGGGTCGGTGCATGGAGGCTGGTTTGCCAGTATTTTGGACGGGGCGGTGGGCAATGCAATCCACACTATGTTGCCGGCTGGCACCGGCTACACAACCTTGGATTTGAGCGTAAAAATGACGCGTGCCATCGTGCCCGCGCCGGGTGCGAGGGTTCGGGCAATTGGCAAGATTATTCAAGTGGGCCGGCAAATTGCAACCGCCGAGGGGCGTATTGTTGGGCCAGACGGCAAACTCTATGCCCACGCGACAACGACCTGCCTGATCTTGAATCACGCTAAGAAATAAGCGACCCCCCTACTTAGCCGATCGCCACTCGTGCGTTTTGGAAGAACCGCATCCAAGGGGTGTAGACACCCTTTGTGTCATTTGGACCCCAGCTGGGCGGCGCCCACGACATCATCACGTTGCGGGTGACGCGTTCGGGATGCGGCATCAGCACTGTAAAACGCCCATCGGTTGTTGTCACTGAGGTCAGACCCTTTGGGCTGCCATTTGGATTAAAGGGATAAGCCTCGGTAGCCTGCCCTTTATGATCCACAAACCTCAAGGCTGCAAGCGCGGCCTGCTCATTACCTTGGCGGCTAAAGTTTGCAAAACCTTCGCCATGCGCCACGGCAACGGGGATGGTTGCGCCGGCCATGCCTTTAAAGAATAAGGATGGTGATTCAAGTACCTCTACCAACGAAAAGCGTGCCTCATATTTTTCAGATTGATTACGGGTAAAGCGTGGCCAGTTTTCAGCGCCGGGGATCATCGTGGCCAAAGCGGCCATCATTTGGCAACCGTTACACACTCCTAATCCAAAAGAATCGGTACGGGCGAAGTATTTCTCAAATTGATCCGACAACTGCGTATTGAACAAAATACTGCGCGCCCAGCCCTCGCCCGCTCCGAGGGTGTCGCCATAACTAAAGCCACCCACGGCCACCAAACCTTTAAAACTTGCTAAGTCTGCGGTGCCCGTTTGAAGATCAGTCATGTGCACGTCAACAGCTTCGAAGCCCGCTTTGTCAAAGGCCCAGGCCATTTCAACTTGACTGTTGCAACCCTGCTCACGCAAGATCGCCACGCGTGGGCGCGCACCCTTGCCGATAAAGGGTGCAGCAACATCTTGTTGAGGATCAAATTGAACACGTGGTGATATGCCTGGGTCTGTCGCATCTGCCCAAATATCAAGTTCAGCTTTGGCACTGGCTGGATTATCACGCCGCAAAGCGATGCGATAACTCACATCGCTCCAGAGAGTGCCCAGTTCAGCACGCGGGCGTGACCAGATGCGGTTACCGTCGCGAAACACTTCAATTGTGTCTGTGGTGTTAAGCGAACCAATGACATGCGAATGCGCTGACAGACCCGCCGCGCGTAAGACTTGCATCACTGCATCGCGCTCGGCCGCGGGCACTTGAATCACGGCTCCAGCTTCTTCAGAGAACAAAGCCTTGAGGGTCAACTCATTGCGCTGCACCGCAACTTGTGCGGCGCGAATATTGTAGGCATCCCAATCTTGCGCGTTATAGTCGTAGCACAACATGTCGATATTGAGCGACACGCCTGTGTGCCCCGCAAAAGCCATCTCAGCAATTGTCGTCAACAACCCGCCATCAGAGCGGTCGTGGTATGCCAAGACGATGCCCGACTGGGCAAGGGCACGAATCGTCACAAAAAACGTGCGTAAGGCTTGCGCGTCATCGATATCAGGCGTTTGCTCGCCAAGTTGATTGCAAACTTGTGTGAGTATCGAGCCACCCATGCGCTGTTTACCACCGCCCAGATCAATCAAGATCAAACTCGTTGGGCCAACACCTGTACGCAGCTGTGGCGTTAAGGTCGTGCGAACATCTTGCACGGGTGAAAAAGCCGTCACGATTAACGAGACCGGTGCGATCACTTTACGCGCTTCGCCGTCTTGCGTCCAACCTGTTTGCATTGATAACGAATCTTTACCGACCGGAATCGACAACCCCACCTCTTGGCAGAGTTTGCTCACTGCAGCCACGGTGTCATAGAGCGCAGCATCTTGCCCAGGTGCACCACACGCAGCCATCCAGTTAGCAGACAACTTGATATCTTCAAGGCAAGCAATATCTGCGGCGGCCAAGTTGGTTAAGGCCTCAGCAACAGCCATGCGACCTGAGGCGGCAGGGTCGATCACGGCTAGCGGCGTGCGCTCGCCCATGGCCATCGCTTCGCCGCGGGTGCCATCGTGATCCGCTAAGGTCACTGCACAATCGGCCACCGGCACTTGCCAGGGGCCTACCATCTGATCACGGCTGGATAAGCCACCAACGGTGCGATCACCAATCGTAATTAAAAAAGTTTTATTGGCTACTGTTGGGTGTTGTAAAACACGCGTGATGGCGTCATCCAACGTAATCAAGGTCAAATCCAAAGGCGCGCTTTGGCCGGGCAGACGCTTGACCTCGCGTGTCATACGTGGGGGCTTGCCTAAAATCACGTCAATCGGCACGTCAACCGGGCGCAAAGGCGAAACTGAATTTGCTTGTAGCGTCGTCTTCGAGATTAATTCTGAGAGGGGTGCGGCCCCTGCTTCACGGCCTTGAGTGCCCAAAACCGGCTCGGTTTCAAAAGAACCAAGTTGATCCAAGCCAGGCAAGCCCTCACCGTTTAACACTGTTAATTGACGCGCCTCGGTCGCCACTCCAATCACCGCAAACGGGCACCGCTCGCGCTCGGCAATCGCTTTAAAACGCACAAGATCTTGCGGCATCACCGCCAATACGTAACGCTCTTGAGATTCGTTGCTCCAGATCTCGGCGGGCGACATGCCGGATTCTTCAAGCTGCACACGTTTGAGTTCGAATGTCGCGCCACGACCAGCATCGTTAACAAGCTCTGGAAACGCATTCGACAAACCACCCGCGCCCACATCGTGGATGGCCACAATCGGATTATTGGCGCCTTGTTGCCAGCAGCGATCAATCACCTCTTGGCAACGACGCTCAAGCTCGGGGTTACCGCGCTGCACCGAATCAAAATCGAGTGCCGCCGTATTTGAACCCACCGACATGCTTGAAGCCGCACTGCCCCCCATGCCAATACGTAAGCCCGGGCCGCCTAATTGAATCAATAAAGCCCCAGGCTGGATCACATCTTTTTTGGTTAAACCGGCATCAATACTACCTAAACCACCGGCAATCATAATAGGCTTGTGATAACCCCAACGTGTATCAGCGGTAGATTGTTCAAACGATCTGAAGTAACCAAGCAAATTGGGACGACCAAACTCATTGTTAAACGCGGCCGCACCCAAGGGCCCCTCGATCATGATCGACAAAGGGCTGGCGATCCGGTCAGGGCTACCATGATGGTCAGCCTCGTAGACACGTGGCGCATCATCAAAGCGTAGGTGTGACACACTAAACCCCGCCAAACCCGCCTTAGGTTTAGAGCCCCTGCCAGTCGCGCCCTCGTCGCGAATTTCACCACCCGCGCCCGTGGCCGCACCTTCAAAGGGCGCGATGGCAGTTGGATGGTTGTGAGTTTCGACTTTCATGATGGTGTGCACAAGCTGCGGCCAAGCGGCATACACGCCGCCTTTTGCCCCACCTGGCAAAGCTGCCTGAAACCGCAGCGCCTCGCCACCCTCCATGATGGCTGAGTTATCTGAGTACGCCACCACCGTGCCTAAAGGCTGCGCCGCATGGGTTTCCCGAATCATGCCAAACAAAGTTTTGTCAGTGGGCTTGCCATCAATGACCCACTGCGCATTAAAAATCTTGTGACGACAATGCTCACTGTTGGCTTGCGCAAACATCATCAATTCAACATCAGTGGGGTCACGACCAAGTTCAGTGAACGATTGCGTTAAGTAATCGATTTCGTCTTCAGATAAAGCCAAGCCCAAAACAGTGTTGGCCTGCAACACTGCCTCTTTGCCTTTTGCCATGACATCAATAGTCTGCATAGGCTTGCCGGGTAGCGAGGCAAACAACGCCTCGGGATCAAAGCCCGCGTCGACAACAGTCTCGGTCATCCGATCGTGCAGGCACTCTGCGGCCTTCAGTAGCATGGCAGCATCGAGCTTTTGTGTTTTTAACCAGCCGCGTTCGGGGGTCAGGACATAGCGAATGCCACGCTCAATGCGCAGCACGTTTTCAAAGCCGCAATTGTGAGCGATGTCAGTGGCCTTGCTGGCCCAGGCAGAAATCGTACCTAAGCGCGGGATCACGCGCAAAATCAACTCTGAAGCTGAAGGCTCTGAAACATTTGCGCTTGGCCCATACTCGAGCAACTTTTGCAGACGCTGGGTGGCGGCGGCATCAGGCGCTTGTTCGCACCAGACAAAATGCTCGAAACGCGCCTCGATACCAGCGATAGGTAAGCCAAGCGCTTTGAACTTGGCGAGCAAACGTTCTTGACGAAACTGGGACAGTACAGAAGAGCCGAACACATGCAGAATATGGGACACAGTCAGGACCAATTGGCGGTTAGTTTGAGGCAAAGAACTCGGGCCAGCGATTGAGAAGACCGCGCTAAGCAGTTGAAAAATCGTGACCTAGCTAGGGGAAAACGCCTATTTTAGCTCTCATCCAGACATAAAACAGCCGAGACCTTAAGGTTCGTTGCTATGATGCGCAACGATACAAATCACATTAGAGGATACCCAAATGTCAATTACTCGACGTAACCTACTCGCTGGCGTTGGCGCCGGTGCAATTGTCATGGCAGCCCCTTTGCGTAGCGTCTGGGCACAATCGAAAGCAGAATTTTCGTACAAATATGCAAATAATCTGCCCCTGACACACCCCATGAACGTACGCGCCAAAGAAATGGCCGATGCCATTCAGGCTGAGACTGCTGGGCGTGTTGAAATTCGCATTTTCCCAAGCAGCCAGCTTGGCTCTGACACTGATATGTTGAGTCAGGTCCGTAATGGCGGCGTCGAATTTTTTACCTTATCGGGTTTGATTTTGGCAACTTTGGTACCAGCCTCATCCATCACTGGCATCGGTTTCGCATTCAGCGACTACGACGCAGTCTGGAAAGCACTGGATGGCGACTTGGGCGCGCACGTGCGCAAAGAAATTGGCAAGGCAAACCTGGTTGCCATGGATAACATCTGGGATAACGGTTTTCGTCAAATCACCTCGTCGACCAAGCCCATTCAAAGCGCTGATGATTTAAAGGGATTCAAGATTCGCGTGCCGGTGTCACCACTTTGGACATCAATGTTCAAGGCCTTTGACTCAGCACCAGCCTCAATCAACTTCAACGAGGTATACAGCGCCTTGCAAACTAAAGTGGTCGATGGTCAAGAAAACCCCTTGGCGATTATTGATACCGCTAAACTAAACGAAGTGCAAAAGTTCTGCTCGATCACCAATCACATGTGGGATGGCTTTTGGTTCTTGGCCAACAAACGCGCTTGGGAGAAGTTACCAGA
>Ga0114958_10001331_pt1 | contig 19607 bp, 19 predicted proteins | sample C_130208_EF_Meta_FD_89577 | JGI IMG/M metagenome (GOLD analysis project Ga0114958, IMG submission 89577) | Freshwater microbial communities from Lake Croche, Canada to study carbon cycling - C_130208_EF_MetaG | ecosystem: Environmental > Aquatic > Freshwater > Lake | place: Lake Croche, Canada...
GCAGTCGATCAGATCAAAGTCTAGATTCCTGTCGCGCGAAGTCGTCACGGCAAGGTCATAGAGAAAATGGGGTAGAGCCGGTAGTCGCTAGTCGCTAGAGCCTGAAGTCTGTGGTGCCCCGAGCCGGAATCGAACCGGCACGCCCTGAGGCCTGAGATTTTAAGTCTCATATGTCTACCGATTTCATCATCGGGGCAGTTTAGACAGGCGCTATTGTAACTAAAGCGTCAAATCTTGTTTAAGCAGGCCTAGCCCTTGCAAGGAAACTTGATTGGCAGATAGCGAATGACCGTTGCAGCCGCCTTATCTTTACTGTACTGAGGGTTAGCAAGCGCCCATTGAATAAACTCGGCCAACACTACGTCACGTGCTACCCCAACTGCTGGCAGACACACCGTTTTGGGGGCTTTTGGATCAAGATTCAGTTCGTAGGTTTGGTAGACACCCTCACCAAAACCATAACAAAAGGTTTGCGCCTCAAGATCGGTACGGCTTTGGCATAACGCCACCATCGCCTCTGTTGAAACGTCAGCACGTGGGATGTTTTGCGCAGCATTGCTTTGCGCCAACGTCGCTGATAAGGGCAAGAGGGCCAAAACTGTTGTGACGAATAGTTTTTTGATCATAATCATTCTCGATAACTTAGTATTTAGATCTAGGATAAAGCGCGTTAAATCTATTTTTGTCCTGAGCGTTGTGCATGCGCCGAGGCGCTTTGCACACGCTCGTCAACGCCTGAACCCACCCATGTGCCCGCCGCCAAAACTACGCCCACCGCCAAAGCGGTCTTGATTAAAGTCACTGCGACCTTGGCTGCCTAATTGTCGCTCTTGCGAAGCCTCGCGCGAGTAACTGGGGTTAGCGCGATCTTGTGCTGCGTCACTACGAGCTTGCGAATTTAAAGAACTGGCTTGTTGTCTTTCTTGAGGGGTCGCGTTTCGCTGAAAATCACTGTTCGCATTTTGACGCGCCTGATCTGCGCGCTGCTTATCCTCGGGGCTGGCGTTGTTCTTCCAGTCGTTTGCGGCGTTTTGCTGACGCACGATGCTTTGCCGATCGATGTCGCTGTGATTTGCCACGCCATAACGGTTATTCAACGCACTGTTTCCGTAAGGCACGCCATCGCGATGCGCCACATTATGCGCCCAAGTGCTGTCAGCACCCGCATGATTTGCCGCCTGATTGGCCACCGAGTTATAGCGGTTATTAAAGTTGTTGAAGTTTGTGTTGTTGACCGTGATCGAACCACTACCCCAGTGCGGTTGAGCCCAAAGCGCCGCACCCACTGCCATCCCCGCACCAAAGGCCATGAAGCCCCACGCCGGATTGTAGACAGGATACGGCGGATAAGCAGGATAGCCCCAGGCGCCATACACCATCATTGGATTGTAGGTAGGCACATACACCACTTGAGGATTGGAGGGCACAATAATAATGTTGGTTTCAGTGTCAGTTGACACGACCAATTGCTGCGTCGTTTTTAAATTGCCAGCCTGTTTGGCCTTCAGGCGTAAAGCCTGAACGGCTTGCATCAAATCTTTAGGTTGCGCCAGATAGGCATCCCCTAACTTTTGCGTCCAGTCTAATTTGTTACCCAACATATTCAACGCATCAGGAAACGTCACCAGCGACTTCACGCTGTTATCCCAAGTTTGTGGCTTTAACGCGTCTTGTAACGCATTGCTTGACATGTGGTTATTGTTGCGCAACCAATTGGCAGCCTCCGCCACTTCAAGTGGATACGTTGAGGCCATCAGCATTTGTGACAGTAAAGCATCAGGGTAAAGCGCAATCGATGAAACCAAAGACTGCAGTTCGGCCGTCGACATCGTGCCGGTTTGTTGCGCGGTTTGCGCATAAGCCGGTGTCGTAAAGCCAGCCCCGACAATTTGGCCACCTGTAGCCAAAGTTAGCGCCAGCGCCGCCGCAGCAGCCGAAAGGGTGAAATTACGCATGTTGTTTCCAGTATGAAATGACATTATTTTGCTCTGAATCTGGCGAGTATAAAGTCTGTTGATGACATTATGCTGTCAAGGCACGAGCTTTTGTACCCAAGTTGCTTTAGAGTCTGTTTGCGTTAGTTCTGCAAGGCTTTCACGGCCTCGTAGATTTTGCCAAATACCGCATCCGCATGTGCTGAGTTGAGCCAACGAATAATCACCACCATTTCTAACTCGGGCTCAATCCAAGTAAACGAGCTACCAGCCCCCACTGCAAAATAGCTTGACTCAGGCAAACTCGGAAACACCTTACGTTCGTCATTGAGCCAAACCAGGTAACCATAAAACGGTGCAATCGCACACGGCGTGCGCATACGCTTGATCCACTCGGCTGACAGCACGCGTTTTCCTTGGGCCATCCCATTGTCTAGCAACAGTTGCCCAACTAAGGCTTGATCCTCGCTGCTGATTGACATCCCGCCACCCCAATGCGTGCCGCCAGGTACCGATTGCACGCGCTTGCCGCCGATTTCAACCCAGGCGTCGTCGTAGCCTACCCAGCTCCAGGTGTCTGAAGCCCCAACCGGCTGCATGATCGCTTCACGAAACACCTCAGGCAACGGGCGCTGAAACAAGTGCAACAAGGCCAGCGACAACTGATTGATACGAACATCGTTGTACTCCCAGTAGGTGCCAGCGGTTTGCAGCGGCCGCGGGTCGCCCTTTTTGCCGTCTGGAGCGGCGGCAAAAGTCACCGCACGATACCGATCAACCTGATCGGGCAAGCCAAACAGCGTGCCCGACCATTCACCAGTCTGTTGCAACATATGCTCCCAGGTGATCAATGCGTTGTTGCCTGAATCGAAGCCGATGCCCTTCAACGTGTCACCGACCGGAGCGTTGACGTTTTTAATCAAACCTTGATCAAACGCTACGCCAGCGAGCAAAGCCAGATAAGTTTTGGCGACGCTAAACGTCAGATCAGCGCGCTTGGGCTCACCCCAAGAGGTCAACGTTTTGCCTTTAAGCAGGATCGTGCCAGACTCAGGGCCGCGATCATGCACGGGGCCGCGTAACCGGTTATACGGCACTGGGTCTGGGTGATGCACACCCCAATTGGGTGAGGTGCAGTCACGACTCCAGGGGCTTTCGTGCTCAATGGCAAACTGAATCGCCTGGTCGATTGTCGGGTTCTGCATACACGCACCTTTTCATGAGGTAAAAAGTCAGCTTAATAAGGGTTCGCACCAAGTGCTAGCGACAGCCATGTCGCCTAGGCTAGTGTTATAACAAACTTCGTGCAGCAACTCTGCCAGTACAAGCGTCTGGCACGCTAATTGCATGTACGTTGTGGTCGGCGGTTTACCCGTTCGGTTAGCATTCAGTCTTTGCGGTCTCGTTCAGTTCTTTTCTGCCTTTTTCGTTCGACACTTGCGCTCAATGTTTAGCATGACAAGCACTCTAAGGAAAAAAATGACAGCTTCAGGCCAATACTGCGAATCTCGCCCTCAGAGCATCACGCCGCGCCGTCGGTTAGGCCCCCTAACTTGGGCAACGTATGCGCTCAGCGCTTTTTTGTGCCTGAGCTGCCCGAGCTTTGCAAACAAGGCAAACGATACGCTAGGTATGGCCTACGATCAGGCACCCGAAAATATTGATCCTTATTTCAATAATGTCAGGATCGGCGTCATTATCGCCGCCAACGTGTGGGATACGCTGGTCTATCGCGACCCGATCACCAATGAGTACACCGGACAACTGGCGAAAAGCTGGAAGCAAATCGATCCACTCACGCTTGAATTTGATTTGCGCGAAGGGATTAAATTTCACAATGGCGAAGATTTTGATGCCGACTCAGTTGTATTTACCCTGAACTACGTCTCTGACCCTGCAAACAAAGCCACGACGCAAGCCAATGTGCGCTGGATTGACAAGGTTGAAAAAATCGATCAGTTTAAAGTTCGCATCATCAGTAAAGAGCCGTTTCCTGCGGCGATCGACTATCTTTCCACGACCCTCGCGATTCATCCGGCTAAATACTATAAGGAAGTGGGCCCGGCGGGTATGAATGCCAAACCCGTTGGCTCAGGTCCTTACAAGATTATTGAGTACTTGCCTGGTAAATCAGTCACCCTTGAGCGCAATGCCAACTACTTTAAAGACTCGCCAAAAACAGTCGGCAAAATCGGAAAAGTCAAAATTCGCTTTATCCCGGATCGCCAAACGCAAATGGCTGAAGTCATGGCGGGCGGCGAGGATCTGATTATGCATGTGCCGAAAGATCAGGCCGACAAGCTTAAAGGGCTGCCGCACTTGCAAGTATTAACTGGCAACACGATGCGCATTGCGTTTTTACAGATGAACTCGCGCGAGGGAACCCCGGCCCCAGAACTCGCCGATATTCGCGTACGCAAGGCGATTGCTCATGCGATTGATCGTGAAGCCATTCTTAAAAATATTGTGGGTGGCGGTGAGATCATCAACACGATCTGCACGCCCTCACAGGTTGGCTGCAGCAACGATGGCGCAACGGTTTACAAATACGACCCCGCCTTGGCAAAAAAACTTTTAGCTGAGGCTGGCTATGCAAACGGCTTAAGCCTTGACATCTTTTCGTACAGAGAACGCCAACAAACTGAAGCCATGATCAATTATCTGCAAGCAGTTGGCATCAAAGCCAAGCTGGGCTTTATGCAATATGCCGCCATGCGTGATCTTGCGCGCGCCAACAAAACCGCGTTAACCCATCAAACCTGGGGTTCAAACCTGGTAAACGACCTGTCAGCCTCGACGCCAGTGTATTTTGGTGGCGGTAGCGATGACGTCAGTCGAGACCCCGAGGTCATCGCCCTGTTAAACAAAGGCGACAATACCGTTGACCCAGTCGAGCGTAAAAAAGTTTACAACCAGGCCTTGGTGCTGATTTCAGAAAAAGCGTACGCGCTGCCTTTGTGGTCCGTTCCGGTGTATTACGTTGCAACCAAAGACCTATATTTCAAGCCTTACCATGACGAGCTTGTACGCTTTTGGGACATGAACTGGAAGTGATCACCCTTCAGAAGGGCTCAGTCAACGTAAAAAGTCTGACCTCTCTTTTTATAGGCTTGGGTTAAAGCGAAAATGCTGGTGTATCTGATTAAGCGTCTGGGCTTAGCGGTGTTGGTGGCGCTCACAGTATCCGTCATCGCCTATATGTTGTTGTACCTGTCGGGCGACCCCGCACTTGCCATCGCAGGCGAAGGTGCCCGGCAAGCCGATATTGATTTAATCCGAAAGACCTACGGCTTTGATCGGCCCTTGATTGTGCAGTACGGCGACTGGTTGCTTAAATTACTCAAAGGTGATCTCGGCGTCTCGATGTACTTTAAAACGGATGTCGCACCGCTGATTTTTAGCAAACTCGAGACCACACTTCTGTTGGCTTTGTATGCGCTAGGCGTTGCCCTGGTCATCGCGGTACCGCTAGGCGTGTTGGCCGCCATTTACAAAAACAGCTGGATTGATCGCCTTTGCCTGGCCGTCGCGGTCGTCGGTCAGGCCATGCCAAATTTTTTCTTCGCACTGATTTTGATTATGCTGTTTTCAATATCGTGGCGTCTGTTGCCCGTTTCGGGCAGCGGCACCTGGCAACACTTTGTCATGCCAGCGATTACCCTGGGCTATTACGCGGCACCCGCGTTTATGCGTTTGATTCGTGCGGGCATGATTGAGGTATTGGGTGCTGATTACATTCGCACGGCTCGCGCTAAAGGCTTACCGACCCACACGGTGATTTTTAAGCATGCCCTGCGCAACGCGATCGTACCGGTTGTAGCCTTGGCAGCGGTGCAACTGGGCTTTTTGCTGGGTGGCTCAATTGTGATTGAAACGATTTTTGCGCTGGATGGTTTGGGCTATCTAGCCTACCAAAGCATTACTTTCAAAGATTATCCTGTCACGCAGATCATTGTGCTGTTGCTGTCTGTGATTTATATCTTGCTCACCTTGGCCTCTGATGTCGCCAATGCCTGGCTTGATCCACGGATTCGGGTAGCCTGACATGAAAAATAACAAAGCACTTTACGTTGGCTGCGGGTTACTGTTGTTGATTCTTTGCATGGCCGTATTCGCGCCTTTTTTGTCGCCACACGACCCGTATTTTCAAGATCTCACCTATCGTACGGTACCGCCGATTTGGTACGAGCAAGGCACCTGGCTACATCCGCTTGGTACCGATCAACTTGGTCGCGATTACCTGTCGCGCTTGTTTTACGGCGCGCGCATCTCGTTACTGATTGGTGCAAGCGTTGCAATCATTTCAGGACTGATTGGCTGCACCATGGGCATGCTGGCTGGGTATTTTGGTGGCCGTATCGACATGATCGTCTCGTTTTTTGTGACCACGCGACTCTCAATGCCCGTCATACTCGTCGCGCTCGCGACCGTGGCCTTGGTAGGCAGCTCGCTGTTTGTCGTCATCATGGTGCTGGGCTTACTGAAATGGGATCGCTTTGCAGTGGTCATGCGTAGTGCGACGCAACAAGTACGCGCCATGGAATACGTCTCTGCTGCACAATCTGCCGGTGCCTCAACGCTACGAATTCTGTTGAGTGAAGTCTTACCCAATGTATTGCCGCATTTGATTGTGATTGCAACCCTCGAGGCGGCTAGCGCGATCTTGCTAGAAGCCGCCCTCTCCTTTCTTGGCCTGGGGGTGCAACCGCCCTTGCCCTCTTGGGGCTTGATGATCTCTGAAGCCAAGTCGTACATGTTTTTTTCGTTTTGGCTGATCGCGATCCCGGGTACCGCGCTTGCAGTGTTGATCTTTGCAATCAATCTTGCTGGTGATGGCTTGCATCAGTGGTTTACGCCGCAAGAGCGGGGCTAACCGATGACCAACAAAACACCACTCAGCAGTCAGCCACCTGAAAACACCACTTTGGTGAGCTGCTCGCCTCAAGCCAAACAAGCACTTGGCAATGTTCTTGATATTACCGGTCTAACCGTCGATATCACAACACCGCGTGGCACCTTGCACGTGGTACGCGACGTAGCGCTTCACGTCAAACGCGGCGAAACCTTGTGTATCGTGGGCGAATCCGGTTGCGGAAAATCAATGACTTCTTTGTCGATAATGGGTTTGTTGCCCAAGTCTGCCCAACGCAGCAGCACGCGCTTTGAATTTTTAGGTGAAGAAATCAGCCAAGCCAGCAAAGGGCATCTCAATTCTTTGCGTGGCAATAAGATGGCCATGATTTTTCAAGAGCCGATGACTGCGCTCAACCCTGCTTACACGATTGGCGAGCAACTGACTGAGCACTACCGTCATCACCTCAAAGCCACTGAAGCAGACGCTCGTGCGCGCGCAGTGAGCCTACTTGAAAAGGTCGGCATCGCCTCTGCCGCGCAGCGACTTGGGCAATATCCTCATCAGTTATCGGGAGGCTTACGCCAGCGCGTCATGATCGCGATGTCGTTAATGTGCGACCCAGAACTCTTGATTGCTGACGAGCCCAGCACAGCGCTCGACGTCACCATCCAAGCGCAAATTTTGCGTTTGCTGGCTGATCTGCAAAAAGAGCTTGGTATTGCAATGGTTTTGATCACGCACGACCTCGGCGTGGTGGCTCGCATCGCAGATCGAGTCGCCGTCATGTACGCGGGACAAATTGTTGAGCAAGGCTCGGCAGCAGAAATTTTTTCAGCGCCCCAACATCCCTACACGCGTGGGTTGATTAGCTGCATTCCGATTCCTGGGCGCACGATACCCGGTGGCAAACTCGGCACGATCCCCGGCGTGGTGCCTTCTTTACTCGGAGAAATGACCGGCTGCGCGTTTCGTGAGCGCTGTACATTCGCACAGACCTCCTGCGCGGGCAGTATCCCAGTGCATCAAACGACTCAAGGTCACCAGTGGCGCTGCGTGCTTGAAGCCGCCGAGGTCAAAACAGCATGAGCGCGCTTATCCAAACTCGTGATTTACAGCGCAGCTTCAAGGTTCGCGCAGGTTTGTTCAAACCCAATCAAACGCTGCACGCCGTCAACGGTATCAATTTGTCGGTCAACCGAGGTGATGTCTTGGGGATTGTGGGTGAATCGGGCTGCGGAAAATCGACGCTGGCCCGTATGCTGCTAGGTTTAACGCCACCAAGCGCGGGCAGCGTGTCGTTTGACGGACAAGACCTGAGCAAGATTGACAGGCGTGAGCTCGCCAAGCGTGTACAGCCGATTTTTCAGGATCCGTATTCGTCTTTGAACCCAAGGCGCAGCATTGCTTCGATTGTGTCGTTTCCGTTAGATGTTGCGAGTGTTGGCAGCAAAGCTGAGCGTCGAAACAAAGCCCTTGAAATGCTTGAACGCGTGGGTTTGCCTGCGCGTTATGCCGACAACACACCGGGTCAACTATCAGGCGGTCAACGCCAGCGTGTTGCGATTGCGCGCGCCTTGGTGATGCACCCCGAGATTGTGGTCTGTGATGAGCCTACCTCGGCCTTAGATGTTTCGGTGCAAGCCCAAATCTTGAATTTGCTGCTCGATTTGCGCAAAGAATTTAACCTGACCTATGTTTTTATTAGCCATAACTTGGCCGTTGTTGAGCATATCGCCACGCAAGTCGCTGTAATGTACCTTGGCCGTATTGTCGAACTCGCGCCCACAGCAGAGCTTTTTAAAACACCACGCCATCCGTATACCCAAGCTTTGTTGGCGTCGGTCTTGACGCCAGAGCCCGGTTTAGGGTTACCTGACCTTGGTCTTGGGCTCTCGTTTCCCGACCCTCTGCACCCACCTTCGGGCTGCACGTTTCATCCACGTTGCCCAAGGGCGCTTGCCGAGTGCTCGTTGCAACGGCCTGCGCTTTTAAAAAATGGATCAGGTGAAGTAGCTTGCCATTTGTATCGCCCGACCGATGCATGGGCATTAAACGAGACGCCTCACAACCACCAGGTTTGAGTTAAAAAGATCAAAACTGGCAAATACTCATAAATCATCCAGAGCTCGGGCACAGTCCTCAAAAAACTGTCGATGAACACTTGACGATGGCGATCCATTTCAGTAATTTTCAGAGTCGTTTTTAAGCTAGCTTACTTCTCAGGCTTTAAACTCATGAAAATCTCGCACATTTTGCTCGTATCAGCGCTCATCACAATCGCGGCGCCAATGAGCGGCGCGTGGTCACAGGGCAAAGGCGTCACACTCTCAGTGAATCCAACACCCGCTGCTCCAGCGACGACTGCGGCCCCTATTACCGCAGCACCTGCGCCTGCCGTTGCATCTACTCCTGCCCCTGCGGTTGCACCTACTCCTGCACCTGCAGTTGCACCTGCAGTTGCACCTACTCCTGCACCTGCGGTTGCACCTACCCCTGCTCCTGCGGTTGCACCTACCCCTGCTCCTGCTCCGGCAACAACTGCCCCCGACCCAGCAGCAGCAGCAGCTTCGACTGCAGCCCAAAAAGCACCCTCTGCTGTGGCAAAGTCCACGATTAAAACCATTAAGACAGACGAAGGAAGCTTTACCGCGATGCGTGGCGCAAAAGGCGTTTACTGGAATTACACGCCAGCCGATAGCGGTTACGGTATCGTATTAAAAGAAACTGAAAATAATGAAAAAAGTATTGTTCTTGAGGGCTACGGCTTGAAATTTACGATTGATCCCGTCGCTTTACGGCTGATCCACACCAGTGGCGCTACACGAAAAGCGATCAACATCGACGAGGCATCGAGTGGCGTGAACGCCGACAACGTCATCGAGGTGACCTACGGCGGCGGAAAATTTAGTTTTGTCGAAGACCTTGGCGGTCAACAAGACGTGTGGGAACAGACACTAAAAGATGGCCAAAAACATCAATTAACGGATCAGGGTGGCCTCATGCTCTATGACCCAATTCGTAAAATACTAGTTGGCCTAGACATTGAAAAAAAGGTGATCACTTTTGATGTAGAGGCCAAAAAGCCGCAGACACAAAAAATGATTGAGCTGCGCGCGGCCCCGTAAGCGAAAGAGCAAACAACTTTGTTGCAAACAGAACTCACAACCTTCATCAACTTACCAACAAGCCTCTGGCTAAAAGTGCAATATCATGGCAGACCTTAACACCGACAGCATCACTGAAACAACGACTACGGGCTGGGGAAGCCGCATTGGCTCAAGCCTTGTGGGCATGTTGATCGGTATCATTCTTGTACCCGCTGCGATTGTTTTGCTCTTTTGGAATGAAAGTCGAGCCGTCACAGCTGCGACGGGTTTGAAAAGAGGCCTCGGGTCGATTGTCGAAATCAGTGCCGACACCGTTAACCCGCAAAACAACTCTAAGTTGGTTTATTTGAACGGCACATTGACGGGCGTGACCCCAGCGGTTGATCCCTGGAACAAGCTTACAGCGACAGGCCTGCTGCGGTTACAGCGAAAAGTCGAAATGTATCAGTGGTTAGAAAAAGAATCAGAGACAAAAACCAATAACGTCGGAGGCTCGCAAACCTCACAAAAAACTTACACCTACTCGCTAGGTTGGTCGTCATCCGCAGCCAACTCATCGCAGTTTAAAATTCCGGCGGGTCATCAAAACCCGCCAATGCCGCTACAGTCACAAACCTTCGATGCAAACCCAGTCAAAATTGGGGCATTCACCTTAGATAAAAGCTTGGTAAGTAGCGTGACTAACTTTGAAGCCGTTGAAGCGCTGTCTCAAGCGCCTGCGGGTTATAAAGCTCAGGGCAATATGTTGTACAAGGGTGCAAATGCCGAGCAACCCGCGCTCGGTGATGTACGTGTCACCTATAGTGCGATTGCGGCGCAACCGTATTCAGTCGCTTTGCAACAAAATAACAGCACCTTAACCACCTATCACGATGCCAAAAGTGACTACAAGATCGCGTTGATTGAGCCAGGTGTAGTCAGTGCTCAAAAGCTCTTCGCAGATCAAGCCTCGACCGAGAAAATGACTACCTGGGCTTTCCGTGTCGGTGGCTTTCTAATGTTATTGATTGGTTTTAGCATGATCATGGGTCCACTCACAATGTTGGTCGCTTTTTTACCATTCTTAGAAAGTTTGGTTGGCATTGGCACTACCATCATCGCTTTTGGCCTGTCTTTTCCAATCACACTTGTCACGATCGCAGTGGCGTGGCTCACCTTCCGCCCCTTGCTCGGGGGTGGGTTGTTAATCGCTGCAGCCGCTGGCGCCTGGGCAATTAGTAGTTTGGCTATCAAGAAAAAAGCTGCAAAAGCAGCGGCTTAGCGGTCATTCAAACACGTGTTGGTTGGTGCAACACGTGTTGGTTGGCGCAACACGTGTACTGTGGCTGAACACAAACGTTTTAGCTTAGTGCAAACACTTCACCTGAACCCAGTATGCGTTAGCGCCACCTGCAGAGGCGTGTGCGTAACCTGTGCATCAGCGTACGACGTATTCAAACGCCCAGTAGTACTGCCAAGTCGTATACGTTGGTTGCTCACCAAAGGATGCAACCAACTCGCACAGATCAAACTCCTTTGGATAATTTTTAAGTACGCGATGGCTTGACCCATCTGCTAACTTGCGGATCTGGTACGTATCGCCTTCTGAGTCTGGCGCTGTCAAAGGCGTGCTGTTGCCCTCGACATACAAGTTATCAAGCATCACAACGCGCGCGCCTGATTGAAGCGTTTTGTTCAATCCCAACAAAAACTCTTGTTGTCGTGCAAGCGGTACGTGCGAAAACCAAAAACCTGCAAAGGCCGCGTCGAAAGGTTCGTCTGGGGCAGGCAGCGCGTACGCATCGCCCACAAGCCACTGGGCGTTTTCGTTATTTGGCCTGGCTTGGGCAATTTGAAGCGTTTCGGCTGAAGCATCTATGCCCAACAAGCTCGTCGCGATTGGGGCAATGAATTGAGACCAGTAGCCGGTACCGGCCGCGATTTCAAGTACGCGCGCACCAACAAACCGAGGCGGCAACCATTGCTCAATCAAACGCAAATCAGCCTGACGCTCGGGCTTGGCGTAAATTTGATCGTATTCTTTTGCACGGGCGGCGTAGTATTCTTTCATTTAGCGAGCAAATCCGATAAAAGAGGATGCAGTTTAATGCTGCAAGATCTTCGACAAAAACTGTTGAGCACGCTCGCTTTTTGCCTCAGTAAAGAATGCCTCTTGGGTCGCATCTTCAACGATCTCGCCCTCATCCATAAAGATCACGCGATGCGCCACTTTGCGTGCAAAACCCATTTCGTGCGTGACCACCATCATGGTCATGCCCTCTTTGGCTAAAGTCACCATCACATCCAACACTTCACCTACCATCTCTGGGTCTAGCGCCGAGGTCGGTTCATCAAACAACATCACGACCGGATCCATACTTAACGCACGTGCGATTGCCACACGCTGCTGTTGACCACCAGACAACTGACCCGGATGTTTATCTTTATGGGCAGTTAAGTCAACGCGATCAAGCATCTTCAAGCCACGCTCTAAGGCCTCGGCGGGGCTACGACCCAACACTTTAATTTGCGCCAAGGTCAGGTTTTCAGTCACACTCAAGTGTGGAAATAATTCAAAATGCTGAAACACCATGCCCACTTGGCTACGTAACTTTGGCAGATTGGTCTTAGGATCATGCAACTCAACACCATTAATGGTGAGTTTGCCTTGCTGAAACGGCTCAAGCGCATTCACGCACTTAATCAAGGTCGATTTACCCGAGCCCGATGGCCCGCAAACCACCACCACTTCGCCACGATTGACATGCGTCGTGCAGTGCTTCAAGACATTGAAGCTACCGTACCATTTAGAGACATCTTCAATCGCAATCATTTGTTCTGACATATAGGTTCCTGGTACTTAAGTTCGAGCCATATCCGGTGCGTCAAGCCACTGCATTGTGACACGGATCGTGGGCTTTACACACCTTGATTTCATTGGCGATTATCGACTCAGTGTTTGTCAGGCTTGCCGTGACGCACTCGATTCATGAATCGAATCTCGAACCGCCTTTGGTTTGCACCTATAATTTTGCTTTTCTGCGTGCCGCGCTTGTCTTGCTCATTAACCTGACGTGACTCCTGGTGCAAAGCGCCATCTTCCAAAGCTAGCTTCGCGTGTTTGCGACTGAGAATAATGAAAACCATCGATTCGATCAAAAATGCCTTTAAGCAAGGCCAACGTGCAGAGGCGATTGAAGCTTGTACAGCGCTGTGCGCGACTGAACCCTCTAATCTAGAACCCAAACGGCTACTCGCGTTGATGTACGTCGTGCTTGGCAACTTTGCTGCGGCAAAAGTAGGCTACCAGTCGGTGCTGGCCTTACGCCCAAACGATGGCGATGCGCTTTTTAATCTGGCCGTATGCGAAAGAGAACTGCAGCACCTTGATGCCGCGGTAGAGGTTTACACCACCTACACTAAAACGCACCCAACCGCGATTGAAGGCTGGGTTAATCTTGCAGAATGTCAGCAGCAACTTGGACAATACCAACAAGCTATTGCAGCAGCCGAGCGGGCGATCAAGATTACACCCACTTCGTTTCGACCCTGGTTAATCAAGGCCGACGCGTTGAGGGCCGCAGGCGATTACACCGCCGCGATCAATCAATATAAAAACGCCAATCAATGCGAGCCGAACGCGGCGTCTTACCTTGGTATGGGCCTGGCCCAGCAAGCACTCAAGCAAGCACCACAAGCCTTAAAATCACTCACCCAAGCGCTAGGTCTGGCTCAAAACCTGCTACCTGCCTTGCTCGCCCGCGCCGAGATTTTGGATACCATGGGTCATTCGCAAGAAGCACTGACTGATTACCTCGCCGCTTTAGCGCTCAAGCCTGATCATGAGCAGGCCCTCAAAAATGCCTCTGGTCTGTTGGTCGCACTTAATCGCGGTACTGAGGCCCTCGGGCTGTTTAACAAAGCGCTCGAGATCTCGCCCAATCTGTTGGTTGCCAAGCTCGGTTCAGCCTGGGCTATCAGCAAGATGGTGCCACTGTGGCATGTGCCAATGATGAACGAGTCGCACCGCAATGATGCTTACTACGCGGGCATCAAAACAGCGGTCAAACCAGGCAAACTCGTTTTAGAGATCGGTGCGGGCTCGGGCTTGCTGTCGATGATGGCAGCCAAGGTGGGCGCCACTGAAATCGTTGCGTGCGAGGCCGAACCCCTTGTGGCAAAAACCGCCACCGACATTGTCAACGCAAACGGCTTTGCAGACCAAGTCACCATCCTGTCAAAAATATCATACGACGTTGAGCTTGGCAAAGACTTACCTGAAAAAGCAGATGTCCTGATTCATGAGATTTTTGATAGCGCCATCATTGGCGAACATGTACTGCCAGCAATCGAAGATGCAAAAAAACGCCTATTGAAACCCGACGCCTTGATTGTGCCGCACGCGGCCAGCATCATGATTGCTTTAATGGGCGGCGAAGCAGCTGGTCAATATCTGCGGGTTGAAAGCAGCCATGGCTTTGATCTGTCGCGTTTTAATTTGATTGCCTCGAAAAAAATCCCGTTCTACCGCGAAGATATTGCACTCACACCAATGAGCGCGCCGGTGGATGCATTTCGTTTTGACTTCATGAATCAAGATGCATATCCTGCCGAGGACAAGATTTTAGCGCTCACTGCAACCACCGAGGGCTTGTGCTACGGCGTGGTGCAATGGATTCGGCTTGAGCTCGACGCCACCACCGTCTGGGAAAACAATCCAACCGATATTCGGTCAACCACGGCCTGGCAACGCACGGTATACCGTTTTGATCAGCCTTTACAGTTAACACAAGGCATGGTCGTCAAGATTGCCGCGAGCCACGATCGTGCCTCGCCTTGGTTTGATTTGGCTCAATAAGCTGCAAAAGGCTGAACGCCCCACTGATACCTTTTGCTCAGCGTGGGCAAGCAGCTTCGCGTGCCCTTGAATCAGCGTACGGCAATCTTTGCCTGCAGGCGCTTAACCAACATCGAAGCGCCAAAAGAAATCACAAAATACACCAGCGCAGCAAAAATATACATTTCGACCAAGCGGCCGTCGCGCTGAGCCACTTTGCTGGCTGCGCCCAAAAAGTCGGTGAGCGACAACACGTAGACCAGCGAAGTGTCTTGAAACAAAATAATCGACTGCGTTAACAAGAGGGGCGTCATCGCCCTGAAGGCCTGAGGTAACACGATGTGCCCCATCACCTGGTGATAACGCATGCCCAAAGCTTGCGCCGCAGCAAATTGACCGCGTGGCACCGCTTGAATGCCCGCCCGCATAATTTCTGAGAAATAAGCCGCTTCAAACATTGAAAACGTAACCAGCGCCGACATGAACGCCCCAACGGCCATTGGACGCTCAGAGCCCAGCGCCCATTGCCCAATGTAGGGTAGCAAAAAATAAAACCAAAAAATCACCAATACCAAAGGTAATGAGCGAATGATGTTGACATAAGTGGCTGCAAACTTTTGCAGCACCACAAACTTTGATAAGCGCATCAGCGCTAATAGTGTGCCCAAAACTATGCCAGCCCCTGTTGCCAAGCCAGTCAACATCAGGGTGAACGACATCCCGTCTTTAAACAGATAGGGCCAGCTACGCGCGATCACATCAAAATCAAAATTACTAAACATGGCGCGCCTTTAATGAACAACCACGGTTGCCGACGTACCAAGGTAGCCTGGTACGGCAATCGACTTTTCAAGGCGCCGCATCAGTATCGTGACAATCATATTGGTCACCAGATACAGCAAGGTTGCTACGGTAAAGGCCTCAAAGACTTGAAACGAAAATTCTTGCATCGAACGCGCACGTGCGGTGAGCTCCATCAACCCAATCGTCAAGGCAACCGAAGTGTTTTTTATCGTATTCAATAATTCTGAGGTGAGCGGCGGAAAAATAATCCGAAACACCATCGGCATTAAGACATAGCGATACGTTTGCGCGGTCGTCATACCTAACGCAGTACTTGCCATGCGCTGGCCAACAGGCAACGACTCGATGCCCGTACGAACTTGCTCGGCGACGCGCGCCGACATAAACAAGCCTACCCCTAACACCCCGTTATAAAACGCTGCGTTAGGCAGTTGCTTGAGCCAGTCACCGAAACGCTCAGGGACAAGCTCAGGAAGAACGAAATACCATAGAAACAGCTGAACGAGCAGGGGTATGTTGCGAAAGAACTCGACATACGTATTACCGACAAGACGACCGGCACGGCTAGGCAAGGTGCGAAGCACACCAATCGTGACGCCAAGCAGTAAAGCAATCAACCAGGCAAAAAAAGCGGTGGTTAGCGTCCACATCAGACCTGAAAGCAGCAGCTCGAGATAGGTGCCCTTGCCCTCAGGCGACACTTCAAACAAAATGCCCCAGTTCCATTTGTAATTCATGCCCAGATCCTGTTCTTACGCCGTGACAAACAGCAGCATGTCGCCGAGCTGCGCTGCGCTCAACGACATACCGCTGCACAATAAAAAATTAATAGCTGGCAGGATCAGGGTTGTTTGTTGGGTTTGCCAACGCTTTCTTTAGTTTGTCAGTCATTGGCTGATTCAAGACTAAGCCTTTAGGTGGCACCGCCTTATCAAACCACTTTGAATACAAGGCTGGCATTTCAGCTGACTTATAAAGCTTACTGGCTGCGTCAGTTGCCATCTTGTTAAAGGGCGCATCTTCACGAGGCATCATAAATGCATAAGGCTCAGGGTTTGAGAGAGCATCCTCTGAAATCGCAAAGTCACTTGGCTTTTTAGAGCCTGCGACCAAACCGGCTAATAAAATATCATCCATCACAAACGCAACAGCACGGCCAGTGTCAACCATCAAAAATGCTTCTGGATGATCTTTAGCCGCCAAGATTGTCATCCCAAGGTTTTGCGCTGTGTTGGCTTCAGAGATTTGCTTAAGATTAGTCGTGCCTGCGGTCGACACAACGGTTTTGCCCTTCAAACTTGCAAGGTTAGTGATGCCCGAACTTTTTTTGTAAACAAAGCGGGTGGCAGTCAAATAATAGGTGGGGCCAAACGCGACTTGCTTTTGACGCTCGGCGTTGTTGGTCGTTGAACCGCACTCAAGATCGATCGTACCGTTCGCAATCAAAGGGATGCGGGTTGCCGAGGTGACCGGAGCCAACTTGACTTGCAGGTTGGGTAACTTGAGTTCGTTTTTGATTTCATTGACGATATACATGCAAACATCGACCGCATAACCAATGACTTTTTGCTGATCGTCGTAGTATGAAAAAGGCAACGACGCATCACGATGACCAACAGTGATGGTGTTGGTGTCTTTAATTTTTTTTAGCGTGCCTGTTAATTCTTGCGCAACCGCTGTGCTACCAATCACGACTGTCGCAAGCGCAACCAGGCCGTGCTTAAGGGTTTGACGAAACATGTTTAGACTCCGGTAGATTTTTCGATAGCACTGCGTTTAAGCCTGAGGAAGGCAAAAATTAACAACAGTACCGCTTGGGTGATTAAAGCAATATCACCCACCTTCTATTTTGCACTGCAACAGGGGATTTACGCCAGCGGGTTCGCCCTAATCGACGTTAATTTTTGCTTTTTTTACAACCTCACCCCAACGGGCCCGTTCTTGCGCGATGAAGGCAGTAAATTCTTGAGGGGTATCGCCGATCAACAACGCTCCATCCTCACGCATACGTTTGGTCCCCTCGGGTGATTTCAGTGCAAGCGCAACTTCGCTTTGCAAACGGCTTACAGTCTCGGCTGGCGTTCCGGCAGGCGCCATCAACCCATACCACTGCGAGGTTTCAAAGCCTGGGTAGCCACTTTCAGAAATCGTAGGCACGTCTGGCAATGAGGCAGCGCGGGCGCTTGAGCCAACGGCAAGCGGCATCAGCGCACCACCTTTGATCTGAGCCACCAACGAGGGTAAGCCATTAAACGTTGCCTGGGTTTGCCCACCGATTAAATCGGTCAACATCGGACCCGAGCCTTTATAAGGCACATGCACCAATTCGATGCCGGCCTCAGCTGCAAAGTACTCCATTGCTAAATGCCCAGCGCTGCCGTTGCCCGCCGAACCATAATTAATTGATCCGGGCTTGGCTTTCGCCGCAGCGACCATGTCAGCAAGCGTTTTAAATCCTGAACGTTGGCTGACCGCAATGACGTTTGGAACTTTTGCGATCAATGAAATCGCAACAAAATCCTTCACCGGATCATAGGGAAGCTTCGCACCGAACAGTGCAGGGTTCACCGCGAGCGTACCGACGTGACCAAGGATAAGCGTGTAGCCATCCGGTGCCGCCCGCTTAACCTCGGCCATCGCAATATTGCCGGCAGCCCCGGGTTTATTTTCAACGTAAACCGATTGACCTAGTTGAGTGGTCAGGCTGCTCGCCAGCGAACGGGCAACGATTTCGGATGTTCCGCCGGGCGCAAACGGCACGACGAAACGAATCGCTTTTTCGGGATATTGAGCCAAAACGCTTGTCGCGCAACTTAGCAAGAGACCAGCAAACGAAGCACGAAGTTTCAAAGTAGACATCCTAAGTGTGAACCCGATACTCAGCCGAATAACAATCGGATGAGCCCCCCAATACTATTCAAGACAACTCCTCTACTCTCTGCTCGCCACCCTCTAAGTATCATTCTTGACACTTAGCCCTTTAATCTTCACTCTTTCATTTTGCTGACAAACGGCATGAGCTCAGCGGGCATACTTTCAAGTGATTTCGTCCACTCAGCGCCAGACATAAAAGCCACTAAGGGGGCATCGTTCTTAATTGTTTTCAAAAACTCAGGATCCGCGAGAGTATCTTGAATCGCTTTTTGTAACCGGTCTGCGATATCTTGAGGCATGGCCTTTGGCCCTGCGATGCCTCGCTCTGAGCTCACCCGCACATCGAAACCAAACTCTTTGATTGAAGGTACGTCTTTAATCACAGCGACGCGGGTCGGGTTGACCACAAGCATTGCGGCTGCGACATCCGAGTCAGCATACCCAGCTAAAAATTCTCCAATACTCGCGAAGGCATAGTCGACGTGGCCTCCGAGTACGGCGCTTTTGAAATCACCCGCACCTTTAAAAGCAATATCTGTACCTTTCACATTAGCCGCTTGCTCAATTTTAAGCAAAGACTGATGACCGCTCGTACCGCGCCCACTCGTGGCAAATGATAATGAGCCAGGATCTTTTTTAAGCGCCGCAAGTAACTCTGGAAATGTTTTATATTTTGAATTTTTGCTCATCACCAATACTGACGGGTCATCCACTACCCGAGCAATAATTTTTAAATCCGTCGTTTGGTATGAAGACTGCTTATACATCGGAATAAAAACAAATCCAGGTACGTTGATAAAGCCGATCGTATAGCCATCAGGTTTAGCGCGCGCAATCAATGCCGACGATATTTCGCCCCCCGCACCCGGTTTATTCAAAACCACAATACGTGCCTTGCTGCTCAGCTTCTTTTCAACAAACGGTACTAAGGCGCGAGCCATCAAATCGGTACCACCCCCAGGGGCAAAGCCAACGATCAGTTCGATCGCTTGGTCATCGGGCCAAGCCGCGTGACCGGTTAGCGGAAAGACTCCAGTTAACGCAAGCAATCCAGACAGCGACCATTTTTTTAAAATATTTTTCATCTTTTCTGCTTCCGGTCGTGGATGTGAAAAAGCAATACAACACGTCATCACTGCGTCGCAAAGGGCATCGGTTCCTTGCACTCACCGCGAGGTGAACCAAGTGCGTGCAACGATGCCCTATCTTTTAATGCC
>Ga0114958_10001332_pt1 | contig 19606 bp, 15 predicted proteins | sample C_130208_EF_Meta_FD_89577 | JGI IMG/M metagenome (GOLD analysis project Ga0114958, IMG submission 89577) | Freshwater microbial communities from Lake Croche, Canada to study carbon cycling - C_130208_EF_MetaG | ecosystem: Environmental > Aquatic > Freshwater > Lake | place: Lake Croche, Canada...
GGCGCGCAGCAGTGCGGCCTGAGCTTGGGCATGCGTTGCGCAACGGCGCGCAGCCTAGCGCCTGAATGCTTACTGTATCCCAGAGACCCAATCGCTGAACAAAACGCCTACGCTCAAGCCGCACACGTTGCCTTAGCCTACTCGCCGTCTGTGTATCAACACGCGAACGCCACTCTTTTGATAGACGTCACTTATAGCTTGCGTTTATTTGGCGGTATTCGTCTGATTGTGCAAGGGTTGCGGCGGCAACTCAAACGCTTAAAGCTGCAGGTGCATAGCAGCGTTGCGCCAACAGCGACCGGCGCCTGGCTGCTGGCACAAGCAGCGCAGCACTCAACGCAGCACTTCGCAAAGCGCTCTAGACAACAGTCTGCACAATCTTGGGCACAGTACTCACCACGCTATGCCTGCGCTCAGGCGACACTCGAACGCTTACTCAACCCGTTACCTTGTGCAATGCTACCCAGTGCACAACCTCATCTGGTTTGGCTCAAAGCGATTGGTTGCGAAACCCTTGAAGGCTTAAAGGCCTTACCGCACAACGGCCTGCAGCGACGCGTCGGTACGGCCTTACTCACCGAACTTGAGCAAGCCTATACACAAACGGTTTGGCGCCAGGCCCCTTATTTGGCCCCCGAGCAATTTTTTGAACAGCTAGATTTACTTGATCGCCTTGAACACACCGAGGCTCTAGCCTCGTTTTCAGAACGTTTAGCACTTCGCTTATGCACTTGGTTAGCCGCTAAACAATACGCGCTGCGCAGTGCCACGCTTGAACTACATCACGAACGCGGCCGCCACGCCTGCCCGCCCACCACACTTGAACTGGCCTTTGGCGAACCCGTTTGGCTGCTTGATCAATTGATGCCCTTGCTGCACGAGCGCTTGTCACGCCAAAGCCTGGCCGGACCTGTTGTTGCCCTCACCTTACGTAGCCAGGCTCTGGCACAACAAAATGCTCGCAGCGCCACGTTATTTCCTGATCCGTTACATGCGCCAGCCGATTACCGGCGCCTGTTAGATTTGCTGTGCGCCCGTTTAGGCGCAGAGCAGGTATTACAACCCGCGCCCTTGGCGGATCATCGTCCAGAAATCGCCAACAACTGGGCGCCACTCGACGCTTCGATGGCCGATGCGACAAGTACCGCAAGCCGCACAAGTCACAGCCGTAAAAACAAAACAATCTCAGTTCAAGGCGGTTCTGCAACGGTCAAACCAACTCTAGCAACAACTCAATCCGCGATTTCTGTCATGACCACGCCAGCTGCGCCTGCTTCATCAAATCCGGCAAGCTTCGCCACAGAAAACTCAACGCCTGCACCTTTAAGCGAAAGACCTTTTTGGCTACTCGCAGAGCCTCTTGCACTGACCGTACGCGATGATCGTCCAATCTACTACGGGCCTTTGCAGTTACTACGTGGCCCAGAACGCATTGAAAGTGGCTGGTGGGATCACTTACGTATTGCACGCGACTATTTTGTGGCACAAGATCAGCAAGCTGTGCGCTACTGGATTTATCGCGAACGAGATACCGAGCAAGCACGTTGGTTTTTGCACGGTTTATTTGCGTAATGATCACTTCTCTAAGCACCGCATTACCTGGCTATGCCGAACTGCATTGTCTGTCAAACTTTACGTTTTTACGCGGGGCGTCATCGCCCGAAAGTTTAGTCGCACAAGCCGTTGCCTTAGGCTATCACGCCTTGGCGCTTACTGATGAATGCTCGCTTGCCGGGATTGTGCGCGCGCATCTTGAAGCTAAAAAATCAGACTTGAAATTATTAATTGGCACTGAATTGCGTATTGACCCAAGCGATCAACCCGCATACAAAATTGTTTTGCTCGCACAACATCGCGAAGGCTACGGTAATTTATGCGAAGTCATTACACGCGGGCGCATGCAAGCAGTAAAAGGGCAATATCTTTTACGTCCGCACGATGTCACTGTAGAAGATTGCCTGGCAATTTTGATCCCGCAGGCAGACGTGGCACCTGAAGACTTATCCCTTCAGCTGACCTGGCTTGCACAACATTTTTCAAACCGCTGTTGGGTGGCCCTGAGCCGCCTTCATCGCGCGCAAGAAAATCTACGCTTGGAAATGATTCAGACGCGGGCTCAACAATACAACATCCCCTTTGTAGCGGTTGGGCAAGTCGAAATGCATAAGCGCTCACGCAAAGCACTGCATGATATTTTGGCGGCGATTCGCTTACGTAAAACCATTGCACAATGTGGCTATGACTTGGCTTCTAACGCCGAACAACATTTACGCACGCGCTTGCGCTTAAGCAATTTGTACCGCCCCGAGCTGTTGCTACAAACGATATGTATTGCCGAACTTTGCCACTTTAGTCTTGACGAGTTGCGCTACGAATACCCCGAGGAAGTTGTGCCCAAAGGGTATACCGCAGCGCAATACCTGCATGAGCAAACCTGGCAAGGTGCATTCAAACGTTATCCTGCAGGCGTGCCTGAAAATGTCAGCACGCAAATCAATCACGAACTCGCCTTAATTACAGAGCTTGGCTACGAAACATATTTTTTGACGGTCTACGACCTGGTGCAATTTGCGGTCAGCCGACATATCTTATGTCAGGGTCGAGGCTCTGCGGCAAACTCGGCCGTATGCTACTGCCTAGGCATTACAGCGGTGAACCCAGCAAATGGCAACGCCTTATTTGAACGGTTTATTAGTCGCGAGCGCAACGAGCCACCAGATATTGATGTGGATTTTGAACACCAGCGGCGCGAAGAAGTGATTCAATATCTTTATCAAAAATATGGGCGTCAACGCGCTGCCTTAACCGGCGTGGTGACATCTTATCGTCCTCGCAGTGTCTTGCGTGATACCGGCCGTGCACTGGGGATTGATGCGCAAATTATTGATCAGGTGGCCAAATCACATCGCTGGTGGGACGGTAAACAGAATTTAATCCAACGCCTGCTTGAAGCTGGTTTAGCTGCCGAGGCAGGCGTCACACAACAGTGGGCTGAACTCGCGCAAGCCTTGATGGGGTTTCCGCGTCACTTGTCGCAACACCCGGGCGGTTTTGTGTTGGCGCGCGGTTTGTTGTCACGTTTGGTACCGATTGAAAACGCAGCCATGCCGCAGCGTAGCGTGGTGCAGTGGGATAAAGATGATTTGGATGCTGTCGGTTTATTAAAGGTCGATGTCTTGGCCCTAGGAATGTTGACGGTGATTCGTCGCAGCCTCGATTGGGTGGCGTGGCGGCGCAAGTTGCCACACTTTCGTTTGCAAGATATTGCTGATGACGATGGGCCGACCTATGACATGATTTGTGCCGCCGATACCGTAGGGGTGTTTCAGATCGAGTCGCGAGCCCAAATGTCTATGCTGCCGCGTCTGCGACCGCGCGATTTTTACGATCTTGTCATTGAGGTGGCCATCGTACGACCAGGCCCTATTCAAGGGGGCATGGTGCACCCATATTTACGACGACGGCAAGGCCTTGAGGCGATTACCTACCCCAGTCGAGCGGTACGTGCCGTGCTTGAACGAACCCTCGGGGTGCCCATTTTTCAAGAACAAGTCATGAAAATAGCCATGGCTGCTGCTGGTTTTACAGCAGGCCAAGCCGACGAGTTACGCCGTTCGATGGCGGCCTGGCGACGCAAGGGTGGCATCGATCAGTTTCGGCGTAAGTTGGTTGAGGGCTTACTGAACAACGGTTACACACCAGAGTTTGCTGAAACGATTTTTAAACAAATCGAAGGATTCGGTGAATATGGATTTCCTGAAAGTCATGCGGCCAGTTTCGCTTTACTGGCTTATGCCAGTGCGTGGCTCAAGTGTCACGAGCCCGAAGCGTTTTTAGCCTCGCTATTGAATTCACAACCGATGGGGTTTTATGCACCCTCGCAGTTGATACAAGATGCACGTCGTCACGGCGTACAACTTTTGCCCATTGATGTGCAAACAAGCAGCTGGGAGTGCACGCTTGAAATGGTGTCTGACGAGCAAAACCTAACACCTGACGTGCTGCCAGTCGCCTCTAAAATCGTACCCGACAAACTTAAATGGGCGTTGGATGAACCTGAACGGGCGCTTCAGGACAATGCTTCTCAACATACCCGCCCAGCGGTGCGCTTAGGTCTAAACCAAATCCTGGGTTTACCTGAAGCCGCCGCGCAAGCCTTGCTTGACGCGCGCAAGGAAGGGCCGTTTCTGCATACACAAGATCTTGGTCGACGAGCCGACCTGAATCAAGCTGTTTTGCAACAGCTTGCTCTGGCCGGCGCCTTGCATACGTTAAGCGGGCATCGCCGGCAGGCCGCCTGGAATGCCGCGGCGAGTGTAGCCACCAAAGGCCTGTTACGCGAAGCCGAGCCGATCGAAGACGAGCACCCTCTGCTACTACCCCCTACCGAGGCACACGATCTTGTGACAGATTATCAGCGCCTGGGCTTTACCCTCGGGCGCCATCCCTTAGCCTTACTACGTCAAAACCTTACTCGCTTACGCTTTGCGCAAGCCACCACGCTTGCGCAACTGCCGCAAGGGCGCCTGGCGCGCGCCTGTGGCTTGGTCACCATGCGTCAGCGTCCGCAAACGGCTAAAGGCGTGATATTTGTTACGCTCGAAGACGAAACTGGCTCGATTAATTTAATCGTGCGCGCTGAACTAGCGGTGCGCCAGCGTCGTGAGCTTTTACAAGCACATTTGTTAGCCGCCATTGGCACCTGGCAAAACTTACAGGGCACGCAGCACTTGTTGGTGGGACGCTTAGAAGATCACTCACACCTGCTGGCAACGATTGGAGCCGAACAGTCGCTTTAACGAGCGCGCCGAAAGTGCGTCGCGAAAAACATCCCAAGAGCAAATTGCTGAGTAACACGTAAGGTTAGACCGCTAAAAAGCCTCAAGGCTTTATACTCACCATTATTCTTTTTTTAACGATCGAGCTCACTATGTCAGACCTCAAACTTCGAATCGCAGAATCAGTTAAAGACGCCATGCGCGCGAAAGCGAGCGAACGTTTAGGAACGTTGCGATTTTTACAAGCCGCCATCAAACAAAAAGAAATCGATGAACGTAAAGACGTGACCGATGCAGATATAACCGCGATTATTGAAAAGCAAATCAAGCAGCGTCGCGAGTCAATCGCGGCTTATGAGCAAGCCGGTCGCACTGAAACTGCAGCACAAGAAACTGCAGAGATGGTTGTACTGAAAGAATTTTTGCCACAAGCCGCGACTGAGGCCGAAGTCAATGCGGCCATTGATGCTGCCCTGGCAGACGTGCAAGCACAAGGCATCACAGGTAACCCGGCAATGGGCAAAGTAATGGCCATCTTAAAACCCGCTTTGGCTGGACGCGCAGATATGTCAACGCTTTCTGCGTTGGTGAAAGCCAAGCTCGGCTAACAACACAGCACTCAATTCAAGACGAGCGACCTTCACGATCAGCGCCCGGCGAAGATTACTGCGATCCCAAGACTGGTTTGCGCTGCAAAACTACACGCTGATCGGTCGCGCTTTAGGCGTCTTTTGCTGGATATTTGACTTTCAGCACCTTAAACGAGGCAGACGCCTTCGCAATCAATTTGCCTTCGGTGTCAAGCACCTCGCCTTCACAAAAAGCGATCGACGATCCGCGCCGCAAACAGCGTGCCTGAATCGTTAGGTCGGTCACTGCCGGCTCAAAACAACTAACCGTGATGTCGATTGTGGCCATCCCCAGGCCCAGCGGGTCGATCGAACGGCCCGCAGCACTCAGGGTGAAATCGAGCAAACTCATCAACGCACCGCCATGGATGGCTCTGCGGCTATTGAGCAAATCTTCGCGAATTTTTAAACGCGTCACTGCACGATCGTCTTCGCACATCACGGGCTCAACGCCCAAAAACTTCAGATACGGAATCTCAAGACCAAAATAAGTAGAGGGTTCAAACATTTCAGACACGGTCAGCTTTTAAAAGTTAAGATTTTTTAGCAGGTCGAGCACTAGGCATATAGTTAGTGCAGGTTGACACACCAAACTGCAAAGCCGACTGCATCGCAGAGATCGCTGCGACATCCCACATATTGATCCCTGAAACAGTGGTGGTAATTTCAGAGTTTTGGTCGTCGAGGGCCCGAATGTCGACCTGGCCGTAACGACTTCCACCCAAGCCTCCAGTCACATACACTTGTGCTGTTCGCGCTGTCGCGTCAAGCTGGCCTTTAACAGGGAATTCGCCGTCGTTGCTCCAGCATTGCTGCGCCTGCAGCGTGGCGAGTTTGTAGACATCTTGGTAAGCACGCGGCAGCGTAAAGGTTTCTTTAGGCGAGCCACTTGGATTAATTCCGATGCAGCCCATGGCAAACATAGGCACCAGCACCGCAAGCCATTTAAAATGATTCAACATTGTTACCTCAAAGAGTGCACTTCTAAGAACGTGATTTTAGCGTTAATACAAGCTCGGCTTTGTGAAGTTCTGAGAACAACACTGTCAGATTCCTTCAGAACAACTTTTTTACGCTTCGCCACCTTCACCGAGATCTTCTCTTTCAATGTCTACTGAAAGCACCTTTAAAGCCAATGCCCCTAACGCTCACCCTGCTTGGGGCGCAATCGCGGCGCTGCTTGGCCTGACTGCCGTCGCACTCGGCGCAGTCGCAGCCCATGCCGTAGCCGATCCCCAGGCAGCACAAGCGCTTGAGCGCGCCTCACTGTATCAATTGATTCATGCTGTTGTCTTGCTCTATGCAACAGGCTTATCTGGCAAGTGGGCTCTTCTCGCACGCAGTATGCTACTCGTCGGCATCGTGCTGTTTTGTGGCTCAATCGAGGTCAAATACCTGTTTTCGCTGCCGCAGGTCGTAGTCGTCGCACCGACTGGCGGTGTCGCTCTCATGCTCGGTTGGCTGATGCTAGGCGTATGCGCCCTGACCCGCTCGGCCTCAAAAACTTCATGTTTCTATCAAACCAGCCCCATCAAAGCTAAAAAATGAAAGCAGGCGCGCACATCGTATCCAAACTCAAAAAGTTCACGCACCTAGCCCCGCGCGCTACACGTAACCTCGCAACAATGGTAAAAAGCTAATTGGTGAGCGCCTCGCTCAGCAGTATTTTTTGACTCTTGATAAACAAAACAACCCATGACCATACGAGACAAAGCTTATATCGTTGGTGCCTACGAGCACCCTACTCGCAAAGCACCCGATAAATCGGTTGCGCAAATCCATGCCGAATCCGCCAAAGGCGCGCTCGCTGATGCTGGTCTGTCACTCAGCGACATCGATGGCTACTACTGTGCAGGCGATGCTCCAGGCCTTGGCATGCTCAACATGGCTGATTACATGGGGCTCACCAACCTGAGCCATGTCGACTCAACCGAAACGGGTGGCTGCTCATACCTGATCCACGTATCGCACGCTGCCCAAGCAATCGCCGCCGGCAAATGCAAAATTGCACTGATCACGCTAGCCGGTCGTCCACGCTCGGCTGGCTCTTCAGGCATGCAGCCGCGCAGTTGGGGCGCTGACATCCCAGACGTTCCGTTTGAGGCGCCGTTTGGCCCCGTCACCGTCAACAGCTACGCAATGGTCGCGGCGCGCCACATGTACGAATACGGCACGACTGCAGAACAACTGGCCTGGATCAAAGTCGCTGCATCGCACCATGCACAGCACAATCCTCACGCAATGTTGCGCGATGTCGTCACGGTTGACGACGTGGTGAACTCACCGCTCGTCTCAACACCCCTGCACCGTCTCGATTGCTGCGTTGTCAGCGATGGTGGCGGCGCACTGATCGTCGCTCATCCTGATATCGCCAAGTCACTCAAACGACCATTGGTCAAAGTGCGCGGTGCGGGTGAAGCGGTTAAAGGTCAGTTGGGCGGTCACGTTGATTTGACTTACTCGGGTGCACGTCGCTCGGGCGCAGCAGCCTTCGCAGAGGCAGGCATCACGCCTCAAGATATCAAATATGCCTCAATCTACGACAGCTTCACTATCACTGTCTTGATGCAACTCGAAGACCTTGGCTTTTGCAAAAAAGGCGAAGGCGGCAAGTTTGTTTCTGATGGCAACTTGATTTCGGGTGTAGGCAAACTGCCTTTCAACACCGATGGCGGTGGCTTATGCAATAACCACCCCGCCAACCGTGGTGGTATCACCAAGGTAATCGAAGCTGTGCGTCAATTACGCGGCGAAGCTCACCCTGCCGTACAAGTTAAAAACTGCGATCTTGCTTTGGCACACGGTACAGGCGGCCTGCTTGGCGCGCGTCACGGCAGTGCAACCCTGATTCTGGAGCGTGCATAATCATGACCATGATGTTTCAACCCAACCCACTTCCCGCACCAGCCAAAGAGCCCGGTAACGAACCCTTCTGGGATGCAGCTCGTACTGGTAAATTTCTGGTTAAATTTTGTACCTCGTGCAAAAAACCACACTGGTATCCACGCACACTGTGCCCGTTTTGCTTCGGTGAAACCGAGTGGAAGGAAGGCTCAGGCAAAGGCGTGATCTACTCGTTAAGCGTCATGCAACGCGGCAATCCAAACCCCTACTGCATCGCTTACGTCACCTTAGAAGAAGGTGTCACCATGATGACGCAAATCGTCGACTGTGATTTGGCCGCTTTAAAAATTGGCCAACAAGTCAAGTTAGTGTTCAAACCGACTGAAGGCGACGGCCCACCTGTGCCGATGTTTACACCGGTTTAAATCCCTGTGTTGTTGTAAGTTAAAAAGGATCCATCGCTGGATCCTTTTTTATGACTGTGTTTTCTTTACCCAATATTGTCAAAGCGTAACCAAAAAAGTGACGAACAGACTAAGCCTGCAAGGCGACGTTCATCGCTTTCCAGAATATCGATCTTAATTTGATTTGGCCTCTGCATCCGCGAACATCACAGACATCTTAAGGTTCGCGCTAGTCAACCTCAGCCTCAACGAGAAGGATGCAGAGCGCCTTCGTTTAAAACTCGAGATGCAGACGCACCGAGTAAACATTAACGGGACCGCGATCCGAGTTGAAACAGGGGTTTTGAATGCGTTGATAATCGGCCGTAGCCCACAACGACTTATGGATTTTTGCGCTGTAGTAGATTTCAAAAATCCCTTCTCGTTGGTAATTAAGTTTGCCGTCACCACAAAAAAAGTTATTGCCCCCTGCTGATAAATACTCGCGGTTTGCACCCGAGATACCATTTGAGGCGTAAGCTAAACCAAGCACGTCGTCTGGGCGTGCCCAGGGTGTGCCCTTGACTGAAACACCTACTAATGCTGCATCATTCACATCGGTAAACGAATAGCCTTCAGTCACCCCGTTATTCCAGCTGTACCGCGCAAACACGCCAACACTGTCGGTCACGTTTTGCTCAAGACTGACACCGAAGCCGTATTTAGATTGTTCTTTACGCACATTACCGACATCGGGGGTGCCACCAAACTGGCGCGCATAGCTCAGCGCATCGTTAAAATTTCCAAACTTTGCGACGTTGCGAAACCCCAACACGCGAAGACGGCCGGGCTGCCCAAAAATCTCGTGGGCGTGCTCGATTTCAGCGTTATCGCTGTAAGAATTTGAAAAATCTCCATTCAATTGCTGTCCGTTTGATTCGACTGGTAACAAATTGCGTCCAATCCTAAACGCCCACGCATCGTGGTAGTACTCAAGCGCGACCCCTCGGGTATAGCCGCGTGCATCCGCGGGACTGTCCCAGGCTGCGTAATCCATCATTGACCAATTCATGAACTGAGAACGCGGGTCATGCGCAAACGCATTTTGATCAAAGATATCGGTAATGGCATACACACCACCGGTAAAAACCAACCGACGCTTATCCACCGACTCAGCAAACTGATTAAAGCTTGCCTCGCGTTCAACGGTACCGCCACCAAAACCAATGGTTTGCCTGATAAACGCGCGCGCCCAATACGCGACTGGGTCACTGCTTCCCGCCTTTTGTGCCTCGCCGTTGGTCATGCCGCCTAGGCCTCTTAACCCAGAGAAAGGGTTACCCTGAGTCACTTCAGGATCAAGAAAAAATTCAGTGCCTTTCCAGGGCCGTGCCCCTAAAAAGGCGGTACCTGTGAGGGTGTAGCCAATTTCGCTGTTTGGGTTCAAACTGCTAACGCCAGAATACGGAGCTGAAAAACCTGGATGTTTTTGCCACACCCAAGTTGACTGCACGTTGGCCGTAAAGTGCTCAAACTCGGGCTGATCGGGGGCAGCCCAACTTGATGTGCAGAAACAGGTCGCCGCAACAGTCGCCGTAAAAATCCTGATAAATCGAGACTTGAGACTAAAAGACATAAAATCAGAGTTTTAATTGTTAATGAGAATCATTATCATACAGTAAATTTTGTTACACCTAAAGGTGAAGTACAACAGGTTAATATTTCAAAAATGCTATCTATCATGCCATTCCCCCGCCTCTTGCTGATTGAAGACGAGCAAGACATGGCGCGCTACTTAATCAAAGGCCTCGAAGAGGCCGGCTACAGCGTTACGCATGCTGAACAGGTCGAGCAGGCCCTGAACTTGGCCCTGACCCAACAATGGGACCTCATGATCGTTGACCGTATGCTGCCAAACGAGCAAGACGGCCTCGAAATCATCAAAACCGTTCGGGGTGCAGCAGTGCAAACCCCTGTGCTCGTGTTAAGCGCGCTTGCGAGTTTAGACGATCGTGTGCGTGGGCTACGTGAGGGCGGCGACGATTACCTCACAAAGCCGTTTGCCTTGCCCGAACTGCTGGCCCGACTTGAAGCGCTGATACGTCGCGCCAACCCTGCCCAGAACACCCTGAACAACAGTCAACTCAAACTTGCGGATTTAACGCTTGATTTATTGTCTCGCAAAGTAGAACGGGCAGGTCAGCCAATTATTCTTCAACCGCGAGAGTTTAAGCTGCTTGAATACTTGGTGCGCAATCAGGGGCAAGTTGTGACCCGTACCATGTTGCTTGAGTCTGTTTGGGATTTTCATTTTGACCCAGGCACAAATGTCATTGACGTTCAGATCAGCCGCCTGCGCAACAAAATTGACAAAGGCCACAGCACACCTCTTGTGCACACCGTGCGCGGCATCGGTTACAGGTTCGGCCTCGATGGATAGGATTTGGCACTCAGTCGCCTTCCGCTTAGCGCTGCTCTGCGGTGGCCTCGTAGTCGCCTCGGTACTTGTATTATCTTCGGTTTTTTACTTTGTATCACTTGGACTTTTGGCCCGTAACATAGATGGCAAGATCATGTCGATCACTGAAAAATTCAGTGAGGATGCCGAAGCAAACGGCCTATTTATACTGGCACAACGAATTGAATCCACGCTCAGCGATGGCGTTGACTCTGACGTTGAAATTTTGTTACTCACAAATGCTCTAGGTCAAAAATTAGCCGGTAATATCTCCGGCTGGACTGAGACTTCCACACCGTTTGATCAAACAATTGACCGCGTTGTTAAGCGCGGAGAACGACTTTTACCTAGCCGAATCCGGTTGCACAAAATGACCGACGGCGCACTTTTGGTCGTTGGCCGCGATATGCAAGACTTAAGCGAAATTCGCAGTTTGATCGCCCGCGCTGTGGTGATTGGCGGCGTCAGTGCAATCTTGCTTGCTATCCTCGCCACGCTTGTGTTTCGCTGGCAGCTTGAACAGAGGATTTGGGCGATCCGACACACCACGCAAGAAATAGAAGCCGGCAACCTTGACCGGCGCATTGTGCTGGCGGGCATCCCTGACGAGTTTGATCGTTTAAGCGCGGATATCAACCGCATGCTTGACCGGATTCAACACTTGATGGAAGGTGTACGCCATGTCTCAAATACCATTGCGCATAATCTACGGACCCCTCTTGGATTGATTAGAGGACATCTCGAAGAAGCCCTCAGAGGGGTGCCAGAGCAACGCAAACTTGAAGAGGCAGGCCATTTTGCGATCAGTGCAATTGACGATTTAATCGTTGTGTTAGAGAAACTATTACAGATCGCTGAGGCCGAATCAGGCGCGCGTCGACAACCCTTTGAATCGGTTTTGCTTCGCACCGTAGTCACTGATTTGCTTGAGCTATACGATGCCGCAGCCGAAGCCTTGGGCGTCACACTAACTGTGGATATCGAAGGTGAACCCACCCTACCCGGCGATAAAGACCTCATAGCTGGGATACTGGCAAACCTGATCGACAACGCGCTTAAATACGCTGGCTCGCCAGCAAACGTCACCATACAAGTCAGGGAGACCGCACAAGCGGTTTCAATCATTGTGCAAGACAACGGGCCTGGGATTGCCGTGCACGAGCGAGCCAAGGTGCTGCAGCGCTTTTACCGTTTGAATTCAGATCGACCTGGCAGCGGTTTAGGACTCTCGATCGTCTCAGCCTTCACGCAACTCCATGATGGCACATTGTTCATTGAAGATGCGCAGCCTGGTTTAAAAGTACGCATCGAATTGCCAAAACCTCTTGCTCAGGCACTCTAAGCATCAAGCGGCCATTTCGGACGCCGAATTTTTTTGTAGGCCAGTGTTTTCCAGTCGGGTGTGGCCACGCCTTTGCCACCAACATAAATGACCTGCTTGGCGATGGTTGAAAACGACGCGTAAAAATGTTGTGCTGATTTCACCACCACAATCTTCTTTTTTGTCACGTCACAGCCAAGCTGTGTAAACAAATCGATGTTCATTGCCTGATTGCGGTTTGAGGTCAACACGATTTCTATGCCTTGTGCGTCAACAAGCGCGCAATCACCTAAGGGCGTTTGCCCACCCGACAAACTCGTCATCGACATCTCGCGCTTAAGCGCCTTGATCGTGCACTGAACATCAACAGGGTCGCCAGACAGGGGGCCGATTTTTCCACCAAGGCGCATCATCAGCGTCGCACCAACACCTGCATCAAAGGCAATCCGTGCCGCAATTGGATCCCAGAAGGGCCCGATCGCTGCGTGCTGAATCTGGCGCTCGAGCATGCGTCGCAACATAAACGTAGCGTCTCCTACTGCACCGCTACCGGGATTATCGGCTCGGTCTGCCAGTACGACGGGCCCCACCGCTGCACCCATGGCCTCATCAAGCGCCTGGTCAATCGTTCGATACGGTACCAGCAATGCCTCACGCATCGCGATGAGTTCATCGGCTAACTGACGCGCCAAGGCCAGGGCTGACGCAGAATCGTCATTTGCGTAAACCAGGACTTTAGTCCCCATCTCAGGTACATCACCCGTCGCAAAACCATGGGCAACCGAGACAGACAAAATCCCATCTTTGCCTTCAAACGATTGCAAACGCTTCACGACACTTGCACCAGGCTCACGTGTGGTGTGAATGGGCACGATCATGTGGCAATCCACTAGTGCCGCGACAGGCTTAATCTTTTTCTCGTACGTTGCAGCACACAAGTCGACAAGCTCTTTTGCTCGCGCCATGATGTCAGTGTGGGGGTATTCTTTGTACAGCACCAAGACGTCAGCTTCTTGCACCATCTGCGAGCTGAGGTGCGCATGTAAATCAAGCTCTGCGCCTACGACGACGCTGGGCCCAACCATCGCGCGCACCCGTGCCAGTACGTCACCCTCACAGTCATCATAGCCGTCAGCAACCATCGCGCCGTGCATGCCAAGCACCACCATCTCAACTGGCATTGCTTTTTTCAGATCGGCTAATAACTCATCACGCAATGTTTCGTAGGCTTGGCGGGTCGTCGTGCCACTGGGTTGAGCCGCGGCGATCACACCTTCCGCAAGCTCCCACCCTAGAGTTGCGCAGCGTTCTCGCAGAACATGTAGAGGCGCACTTAAAAAAGTAGGCTTGCCCGGGTGAGTACCGCTGGGGTAATAGTCGCGATCTTTAAATGAAGCCAGGCTCGTTGGAAGCGGCGAAAACGTGTTTGTTTCAGTTCCCAGTGCTGCAAAAAAAACTCGCATACCAACTCCTTCCTCTGATGCCGAATCACTTTGGATACAACTGAGCATTGATGAGCTCATCAAAGTACGCAAGGTTGTCGCGCACATCGTGAGATTTGCCATTTACCCTGAGAGTGCCGTTGGCGAACTGAAAGTTTGCCCTTAACCCTTCGCGCGTTTCGGTGGCTAAACCGAGCATCAAGGCTAAGCGCTTCTGCGTGTTGTCAATGATCCGACCCTGAGCGTCTAGCTTACCGCTGGCCTTGACCGACTGCGCGAACGAAAACTTGTCAACGGCAGAACCAGCAGGCTTGCTGATTTCGATCAAAAGATCGCCCTTAACCGAACCTGTTCCCATCTTGGCTGAAATTTGTGGCAACCCGATAGAAAACCCCTTCGTCACCAAGTTTTGCAGGGCGCCACTTGCGCGAGCCTGTTCGTCAGCAGTGAGGTTTCGAAAGTCGTTTGAGTCGGTGCTGATCGCAGAGAGCGTATCGACACTGTTGATATCGAGGCCTTTAACAGAAAACTCAAGTAACAAGTCGCTTAGCTTTTGACCTGCAACAGTCAAGCTCGTGATTTTTGGCGTGACATTGAGCTCTAGCTTAGCGTTGTTTTCATTGATCGCAACGTTGACCGCAATCGACTCAGCAGTTGCCTCTTTTGTACTGAATTTGTCAATCGCGAACTGCATCGTACCAAGCCCACGGACTCGATTTTGAATATCGCTGGTAAAACTAAAACCGTGCACGTCAAGCGCGTGATCGTCTCCACGCGAGCTCAAACGATCGGTTTTCCATTGCAGGGCGACCGTTTTTTCACCCCAAACTATGTTGCCGCTAGAGGGTGACAAATGAAACAGCTCTTTACCTTGCTTCATGGCAAGCTCAGGCAGCTTCAGGGTGGATAAGGCCTTACCACCATACGCAAGCTTGCCTTGCCCTGTTAGCTTAATCTCAGAGCCAAACATTCGATTGAATTCTGTGCCTGCCTGACCAACAGGCTTGACCTGCCAGTTAAAGCGCATTGAAGATGAGGGCAACAACAGGTGCTCGATACTGTAGTTGACTTGAAGCGCAAACAACTGCTTGCCGCTTTTTTCATCGACCGCGACATCATTAAAACGAATTTCAAACTGACCCGCTGAAGACAACAAGCCCTGTTTATGCGAAAGCTCTGTCAGACGAATAGCCGCATTTTGACCCGCCTTGGCGCTGATGTTTGCGATGAGGGCTGCGGCAGAGCGGCCAAGGTAAATGCTTGCGCCCAGCCAGCCTGACACTGCGATCACGACAATCACGACCACAGAGATAAGTATTTTTTTCATGCGATTTTTCTTATAAAAATAGTGTGGCAAAAAATAGTGTTACATAAAAACGAATCACAAAGCTAGTGTTACAAAAAGTGTACTCAAATCAAGTCAGAGTCAGCTTAACCACGAATCTAGGTCACCCCCGTAAAGGGTTGAACGATTCGCGTTAGCGCCCAAATTCTTGAGATAACGCAGCCGCGCGGTTGTTGGCTGCCACCATCGCTTGCGCGACGATACTTGAAAAATGTTGTTCGGCAAATACGTCTAGGGCCGCCGCCGTGGTGCCCCCTTTTGAGGTTACCCGCTCGCGCAAAACAGCGGGTGTTTCAGTCGACTCAGCCGCCAACTGAGTTGAACCCGCTAAGGTCGCGAGGGCGAGCGTGCGCGCCTGCTCTTTAGATAAGCCTAAGGCTTGGGCTCCTGCCATCAACGCTTCTAAAAATAGAAATACGTACGCGGGCCCGCTGCCAGACAAGGCAGTCACTGCATCAAGGGCCTGATCGTTGTCGACCCAAACTACTTGTCCGACAGCGCTCAGCAAGTCGGTGGCGATCTCTTTCTGGGATGTGGCCAGGCCTTCGACAGCGGCCATCCCAGTCACACCTGCGCGCACCAAAGCAGGTGTGTTGGGCATACAACGCACCACGCGCGCAAACGGTTGCTCGGGTGAGCCAAGCCAATTCGACAGTGCGTGCAACGCAATACCAGCGGCGATACTAATGACGAGGGTGTCTGGTTTGAGCCAGGGCTTGCATTGCAATACCACTTCACGCATTTGCTGGGGCTTGACCGCGAAGATCCAGACTTGATGGTTGGATAGCAAAGCGTCAGGGCCCCTGGCGACGCTTATTCCACGCGCTTGCCACTGCTCACGCACGACATCAGAGACCTCAAGCACGTGCAACTGCGAGGCCGGGCAGCCCTGCCCAAGCAAGCCCGAAACCAGCGCACTGGCCATGTTGCCGCCGCCGATGAAAGCGACCGAAGGAGTATGAGTCATTTAGAATCTTTAAAAAATCAAGAAAAAATAGTGGTCTGCACCAAAATACCGCAAAACACCGCAAATCCTATCCACGTGTTGTGCAAAAACGCTCGAAAGCACCCTTCTCGCGTGCGCTGCCTGATCCAGAACAGGTGCACGGCGGCGAGCCCAGCGCTGGCGAACAACCCAAGCGCATACGGCCACCCGTATGACAACAGGTGCCCGACCCAGCCTAAGATCAGCAAGGTACTGAGGTAACAAAGCGCCACCCAGAATATATCGTACTTACCGAAGGTAATGGCCGAGGTTTTAAGACCCAGGCGAAGATCGTCCTCGCGATCCACCATCGCATACTCAGTGTCATAGGCGATCGCCCAAAAAATATTTGCTAACAGCAGCAACCACGCAACCGTAGGCACCGACCCACTCGTGGCCGCAAACCCCATCGGTATCCCAAAACCAAAAGCCACCCCGAGGTAAGCCTGCGGAATCGCAAAAAAACGCTTAAACAAAGGATACGTGACGGCTAAGACTGCCGCGATAACTGCCAACACTAGCGTGAGCCCATTCAATGACCAGATCAGCGCCAGGCTCAATAGCCCTAAAACGGCGGCTACCCACAAGGCTTCGTGAGGTTCGATCTGGCCCGAGGTCAAGACACGTTGCTCGGTACGCTTCACGTGACGATCGACATCGCGATCAAAATAGTCATTCATCGCACAACCGGCTGAACGCATAAACACGGTACCCAGCACAAAAATCACTAAGAGCTTGAGGCTTGGCCACCCCTGTGCCGCAATAAAGAGCCCCCATAAAGTTGGCCATAGCAAAAGCAGAATGCCGATTGGCTTATCGATACGCACTAAGCGGCCGTATAACCAAAGACGTTGCATGATTGTGAACATCGAGCGGCGTACCCTGTTTGTCGTCTAACTGCGTAAAAAATCTTCGCGGCCACGCATCCAGCGTGCTAAGTGACGCTCAACAATATGCGGTGCCGTGTCCCGGAGCTCAATGGCAGCTTGGCGGGCAGCTACGACGAGCCCGCTATCTGTGGCTAGGTCTGCAAAGCGTAGCAAGGTGACTCCGGATTGTCTTGAGCCCAATAGTTCACCGGGCCCGCGTAAGTCAAGATCACGTTGGGCGATTTCAAAACCATCTTGCGTCTCATACATGGCGCGTAAACGTTGACGTGCCAACATGGACAGCGGCGTTTGATACAGCAGCACACAGACCGACTTTGCCACACCCCGCCCCACCCGGCCACGCAATTGATGTAACTGAGCCAAGCCAAAACGCTCGGCGTGCTCAATGACCATCAACGAGGCATTGGGCACATCAACACCAACCTCGATGACGGTCGTCGACACCAAGACGTTGATCTGTGCTTCTCTAAACGCCTTCATCACTGCTGCTTTTTCGGCTGTCGGCAAATGACCATGCACCAAACCAACGTTGTAGTCGGGCAAGGCTGCTGTTAAAGCCAGGTGCGTGTCGACCGCAGTTTGTAAGTCAAGGGTTTCACTCTCGTGCACCAGCGGACACACCCAATACACCTGCTGTCCGGTGGCGCAGGCCTGCGCGACATGACTCAGTACCTCGTCGCGCCGCACGTTAGAGATGAGTTTTGTGACAACGGGGGTGCGCCCAGGCGGCAAGGTGTCGATCGATGACACCTCAAGATCTGCGTAAAACGTCATGGCCAGCGTACGCGGAATGGGTGTAGCACTCATCGTCAGTTGATGCGGGATCCAATCTTTACTGACGACTGGTGTGCTCGCAGCAGACTGCGCGATAGACCGTGTCGCGATACTTGACGCAGCCTGCGTAGCGGGCCCGAACGAGGTGCTCGCCTCAGTGTGCACGCTTAGCGCTTCGAGCTCTTCACCCTTTTTAGACAGGGATAGGCGTTGGGCGACACCGAAACGATGTTGTTCATCAACAATCACCAAGCCCAAGTCGCAAAACTCAACTGAGTCTTGAATCAAAGCCTGGGTGCCAACAACTAAGCGCGCGCGCCCGCTTGAAATGGCCTCGTTGGCAATTTTGCGTGCTTTTGGCGTAATGCTGCCGGTCAACCAGCACACTTCAATCCCAAGCGGCTGACACCAAACTTTTAATTTTTGAAAATGCTGTTCAGCCAAAATTTCGGTGGGTGCCATCAACGCCACCTGCACGCCGGCGTCGATAGCCTGCATCGCAGCCAGTGCGGCCACTACCGTCTTGCCACTACCAACATCACCCTGCAGTAAGCGATACATCGGAAACTCACGCTGCAGATCGGCACTAATCTCATCGGTGACACGTGCCTGAGCGGGCGTCAAACTAAAGGGCAAAGACTTCAGCAAGCGCGCGCACAAACTATCGGGCTTAGGATTCGCCTTCAAACTTTTTGCACGTAAACTGCGTCGCGCGTCACGGGCCGCCGCCAAAGATAACTGCTGAGCCAACAGCTCATCGAACTTAATGCGTAGCCATGACGGATGCGTATGCTCAATTAAGGCGAGCGCGTCCATGTCTGGTGTAGGCGCATGCAGCGTGCGAATCGCTTCACCAAAGCTCTGCAGTCCGAGTCGTTTTACAAGCGCAGGCTCAAGTGTGTCGTTGAGCTCGACCTTCTCAAGCGCTTGACCAATCGCTTTGCGCAAGCTCGGTTGAGACAAGCCCTCGGTCGTCGGATAGATGGGCGTGAGTGCTGCAGGCAACACAGAATCTGGAACAGTCACCTTAGGATGAATAATTTCGTACCCGTGCAAGCCACCACGGACCTCACCTCTGATACGCCAACGCCGTCCAACCTGCATCTGTTGCTGTTGATTCGGATAGAAGGTGAGCCAGCGCAGCCCAATCTCGCCAGTTTCGTCTTGGACGACTGCCGTCAATTGCCGGCGCGGCTGGTAGCTGGCATCAGACCGAATCACCATCGCCTCAATTTGCGCTGATCGACCCGGGCGCAGGCTAGAAATCGGCATGATCTCGGTTTCGTCTTCGTAACGAAGCGGCAGATGCAAAATCAAATCGTGTGGGGTGACCAAGCCCAAACGCTCGAGCTTTTGTTTGGTCGTGGCAACAGCTTTAGGACGCGCAGGGGCTCTGGCGGGAATAGTCGGAGCGGTACCCACGGCAAGTTCGCTTGAACGAAACGCTAAACGACAATAATGGCTTCAATCTCAAACTGAGCGCCTTTTGGCAAACTCGCGACGCCGATAGTTGAGCGCGCTGGAAATGGTTCTGGAAGCAACTCAGCCATAATGCCATTAGCAATCGTAAATTGCCCTAAGTCGGTCAAAAACAACGAGAGTTTGACGATGCTTTCGAGTCGACCGCCAGCTGCCTCAATCACGGCTTGCATATTGGCAAACGATTGACGAACCTGCGCCTCGAAATCTTCTGAAACCATATTGCCCGTTGCAGGAACCAGACCAATCTGGCCTGACAGGAACACGGTGCGACCCAC
>Ga0114958_10001333_pt1 | contig 19602 bp, 16 predicted proteins | sample C_130208_EF_Meta_FD_89577 | JGI IMG/M metagenome (GOLD analysis project Ga0114958, IMG submission 89577) | Freshwater microbial communities from Lake Croche, Canada to study carbon cycling - C_130208_EF_MetaG | ecosystem: Environmental > Aquatic > Freshwater > Lake | place: Lake Croche, Canada...
TTCTCCACAAACGCCACCGCCATGTTGGTGTACTTATTGGTCAGGAAGGAACCGTCGGTGACCGGTACCACTCCGAGGAAATCCCGAACCCAGAAGCGGGTGTCGCCGCCGGAGCGGTCGAAGGTCAGCACGTAGTAACCCTTGTGCGGGAAGTGGTTCAGGATGAGGCAACCCTTGTCGATCTTCTCGGGGTTGATCCCTTGCTCGGTGGAAAGCTGGAGGTCGCCATCGCGGGTGGAGATGCTGAGGAAGGGCACCACGCTTTCCGACTTCAGGATGCAGATGCCCTGGGTGAGGTCGCCGTTGACCTCGATGTTGTCGATGAGCGAGATGCAGAGGTCGCCGGACTTGATGTTCGGGTGATTCGACTTCGCGTAGAGCCGCTTGGCGATGTCGCAGCCCTTTTCAAGCAGCCCTTCAGGACTCGCGAAGATGGCAGTGGCATAAGCGTTCATCTCGTGCTGGTCGAGCGACGAGTGATGGTTGAAGCGATGACCGGTGAGGCTCTTGAATGGCTTGAGGAAAATGGCGGTGAGCGTTTCCTGGTCGTCTTCCTCGATTTTAAAGACTTCCTTCGAAGTCTGAAGCGGCTCGTCGCGTTGCGGGTGGCCGACCTTGGCGAGAACGAGACCAGTGGCGCTGGCGGAGGTAAAGCGGATCCTGACTGACATGCGGGGCCGCAACCTAGGTCGAGCGCCCGATTTGAAAACCACGAAATGCCGAAGCGACGCGCAGGGCTGATGGAAGCGGGGATTTGAGCGATTGATTGGTGCTGGGAACGGGTTAGGGTCGAGTGTCGATGGAATCCCCCCCGGCCAATCAAGAGCCAGCCAAACTGGTGGCGGCGGTGCGTCGGATCAACGACCGCTGGATCGTGCGCGGGCAATTGAAGAGCCACGCGAATGACTACCTTCTGCAATTGGAGCGGCTTGATCCCGAGCGATTGGCGAAGTCCTGCCAACTGGCGCTGGAGCTCGTGAGAAACCGCGTCCCGGGAGAGGACCCAAAGCCGCTTTTCTATGCCGGACTGTTTGCCCTGGCGACGAGGGACGTGGTCAACGAGCATCTCGGTGAGCACCTGTTCACTCGCGCGATCTGCCTGCTGCTGCATGGCGATCCCGAGCCACCGGTTTACCTTGACCTGCCAGAGGCCACACGGTGCTTGGCGAATTCGGTCATTTTAAAAATTCAGGCGACAATTGACCGCTTATTTGAGAAACCGGCGGCATGGCCCGCGTAGAGGGACCATTCGCAGCCACCACGCGTTGACCACTATCCGCTTTCATGAAACGCAACAGCTTCCACAAACTCATGATCATCCTCGGGCTCGCCACCGTGGCATCCGTCGTCACCTCGGCGGCGGAAGATGTCCATCCCGCCCGCTGCTTCGAGATGCGGACCTACTACGCTGCCGCTGGAAAGCTCGATGCGCTGCACAGCCGGTTCCGGAATCACACGACAGCCCTCTTCACCAAGCACGGCATGAGCAACGTCGGCTACTGGGTGCCGAAGGACAATACAGAGAACAAGCTCGTCTATCTCCTCTCCTACCCCGATTTCGCCGCGCGCGAGGCCTCGTGGAAGGCCTTTCTTGAGGACCCGGACTGGAAAGCCGCGCAAGCCGCTTCCGAAGCCGATGGCAAGCTGGTCGAGAAGGTCGAGAGCCGTTTTCTCACCCTGACCGATTTCTCGCCGGAACTGAAAGTGGATGCGGACGCCACCCCCCACGTATTCGAGCTGCGGACTTACACCGCCACGACTGGAAACCTGCCGCTTCTGCTTGATCGCTTCCGCCAGCACACGCTCGCGCTTTTCACCCGCCATGGCATGGAGCATGTCGCCTACTTCACTCCCGCCGTGGGGCAGCCCGGCGAGAAGGACATCTTGATTTATCTACTGAAGCACAAGTCCGTCGAGGCCCAGAAAACCTCCTTCGAGGCCTTCCGTGCCGATCCGGAGTGGGTGAAGGTCAAGGAGGATTCCGAAAAGGCGGGTGGTGGCTCGTTGACGATTCCCGACGGCGTGAAGTCGGAGACGCTGGTCGCGACGGATTATTCTCCGATCAAGTGAGAGCAGCCTCGGACTGCGTGCAGCTTGGTGCCGCTTTCTGTTAGCCAGCATGCTGGCGGGATCCCAGAGAATTCTCACGCGGGTGGCGGTCACTGAACCTCCCCGAGCCCGAGCTCATCCAAGGCCTCCTTCTCGACGCTGGCAGCTCCATGAGCGACTACCCCCGCGGTTACAAGGTCGAGCTTTCGAAGGACGGGAAAACCCGGGACCCGCCGCGGGTCAAGGGCAAGGGCGACAGCGCAGTCTCCGAGATCCATTTTCCTTCGCCCGTCACCACCCGCTTTCTCCGTATCACCCAGACCGGCTCCGCACCGGGAAAATACTGGGGCATCCATGAGCTCAAGTTGCTCTCGCCGGCCAAGGCGCGCTGAAAGGGTTGAAGTTCCAAGTTCCAAGTGCCAAGTTCCAAAGGAAGAGTGGAATTCAGAGGAGAGGCAAAGTCTTCACCCTTCCTGCAGTCATTAGGATTTAGTCATTTCCTCCCCATGCGCAAACTCGTCACACTTCTCATCACCCTGCCGATCGTGGCCTTGATCGTGGGGCTGGCCATGACGGGCTGTCGTTTTCTCAAACCACAGGAACCGGTCACCCCGCCGGTCGCGGCCGCCCCCGTGATTCCGGCCCAACCGGACTATACCTTCTCGCCCGCCACACCGGATGGTATTGGAAAATTCTTCCACGGCCGGGAAATCGCCCACGTCATGGGCCACCCGGGCATCGGCTGGCTGGAGCGTGACAATCGCGAGCAGGAGGAGGCCCCCACCAAGGCCCTCGCCCTGATGAAGCTCAAGCCGGACGCCGTGCTCGCCGATATCGGTGCCGGTTCCGGCTACTATAGCTTTCGTATTTCCCCGATGGTCCCGCAGGGCAAGGTCGTCGCTGTGGATATCCAGCCCGAGATGCTCGATTTTCTAAAAAAGAAATCAACCGAGCTTTCCATCACCAACGTCGAGCCCCACCTCGGCGCGATCGATGACGTGAAGCTTCCTCCAAACACCCTCGATGGCGCGCTGATGGTCGATGCCTATCACGAGTTTTCCCACCCCAAGGAAATGCTCGCCTCGCTCTTCACCGCCCTCAAGCCCGGTGGGGAAATCTACCTCCTCGAGTTTCGTGGCGAGGACACGAAGGTCCCGATCAAGGGCCACCACAAGATGACCGAAGCCCAGGCCCGACTGGAACTCGAGGGCGCTGGTTTCAAGTTCGTCCGCAATGATCCGTCGCTACCGTGGCAGCACTTTCTCGTCTTCACACGACCATGAAGCCTTGGATTTCGTTCGCCATCGTCTCGATGTGCTTCGCGGGCATGACCTCGGTCATCGCCAAGAAAGGTCTCGTCGGAATCAGCGGCGAGGCAGGGCTCACGATCAGGACCCTGTTCGTCGTCGTCTTCGTCCTGATCTTCGCTGCGATTCAGGTGCCAATGAAATCCCTGCGGGATCTCACCCAGGAAAACTACCTCTGGCTCGGCCTTTCCGGCCTCACCACCGCCGCCTCTTGGATCTTCTACTACAAGGCGCTCAAGGACGGCGAAGTCTCGACCGTCGCTCTAATCGACAAGGGCAGTATCCTCATTTCCATTCTGCTCGCCTGCTTCATCCTCAAGGAGCAGATCACCGCCCGCACGCTGCTGGGCGGCGTCATGATGCTGGGCGGTCTCGCCGTCATCGCCGGGAAATAGCGCGGCTGTCGCGTGGACTGCGCACAGCCCACGCGTCCCTGCGGACGATCACTTCGTTGCAGCGGTCGGAGCCTCGTAGCCGGCCAGCGGCTTGCCATCCTTGTCGATCTTGTTGGTGGCCCACAGGACACCGCGGGTCACGAAATCGAGGTAACGCTTGTCGGAGACCGTTTCATTGTTGTGGCCGAGGGTGGTCGAGAAGACGCGGGTCTTCTTGTCGCCATACTCATTGGTCCAGGCGATGATCGTTTCCGTGTCACCTTGCTTGCCCTTGGCAACCGCCTTGGCACTGTCATGCACCTTGATGTTGTTGTAGAGTTCTTCCTTGATCGTGGTCCAGTTCTCGAAACCCATGGTGATCGGATTGGCTGGATCCACGTAGGTCACGGCGATCGGAAGCTGCGCGCCGTGGCCGCTGGACTGCAGGCCCAGGTAGTCGAACCAGAGGGCTCCATCGGTGCCCGAATCCACCGGCACGCTGAAGTTCGCGGCCGTCCGGTAACAGTGCATCGCGCAGTGAAGATTGACGCCGGGGACACCCGCGCGGTGCGGGGCGAGGATGCGGTTGACGACCGCGACGTCCTTGATATCGGCAGAGCATTCGTCGTGAATCACGACGTCGTAACCTTCCGCCCAGTTCTCTTTTTCATAGCAGGCGAAGGTCGCCTTGGTGCTCTTATCCTCCGAAAAACAAACGTCGACCGTGATGTTGGCGCGTTGCTCGATGCCAGCCTTGAGGATGTCTTTCTGAACCGCATAGTCATGGCAGCAGCCGCCGAGGATCAGGAGGGCCTTGAGAGGCTTGGGAGCGGCGGAAGCCGAGAGGGACAGCACCGCGGTGAGAGCGGGAATCAGGATGGATCGTTTCATGGGCGGTTGGTTGGTGTGGGTTGATTCAGGGTAGATCATGGGGGCGGCACAAGCAAAAGACCGATGCGGCAGAGACCCCACTACTGCGGGCGGTCGCCCCGTCTTTCGCAGCGGACACCGCATTTCCTCTACAGACCGCCAAACATCGCGGTTCAATCCGTGAAAATGCCTCGACTTCAAGACCCCTGATGAGAACCTCCGGGCGACCCACGAGCAGGCACCAAGGTGTCTGAATTCGCGGGCAAATTTTGACAACCACGTATGAAAATCGCCATCTGTCTCGCCCCGCTGCTTGTGCTGACCACCCTCCGCGCCGAGCAGGTCAACCTTGTCGAAAACGGTAAGGAAGCTTTTCAACTTTGGGGCTGTGCGACCTGCCACGCCATCGACCGGGACGACCAGTCAATCAAGACCGGTCCCAGTCTCTACAACCTCTTCCAGACCACACCGCGCGAACGGGAGGTCGCGAATGCGGCGACCGGTTCGAAAGTTATCATCAAGGCCGACAAGGACTATTTCCTGAATTCAGTGCGAAACCCCACTTCGCAGCTCGCCTGTGTGGAGAAAGGCCCCACCAAAGGCGAAGCCTATCCCCCGGTGATGCCGCAGTTCACGGCCCAAGTGATTGCCGATGCCAACCTGGAAGTGCTATGGCATTACCTGCGCAACTCCGCCGAAGCTGGAAAAAACGGACCTGCGGTCGTGATGGGAGAGATCAAGGCAGAGGCGGTGAAAACCGATCTCGAGAACCACTCCGCCATTCTTGTCGATCAACGCCCGAGGATTTTCCGGGCCCCGGTTGAACATGCCAGCGGCCGTGCCATCCACGTTGGCCTGCCGGACGGAATGAACTACACCTTCGATCCGCGCTGGCTCTCGCTGCGCGGCGCCTGGAGCGGCGGATTCCTCAATCTCAAGAAGGAACAAACCGGCCGGAGCACTCCCGGGTCCGAACATGGCTTCGGTGCGGCGGATGTCCTTGATTCGACTCCCGCGCTGGTTCCCCTGACCGCTGATGGAAAGCGGATTGATTTCGAGTTCAAGGAGCCCGATGTCAACGACGATGCCGCCGTGATCCGTCATCTCGAAAAGGGTGGTGATTTCCTCAAGGAACTCGCCTCTTGGGATGCCTCGTTCTCAGGTTACAGCCTCAACGCAAGCGGCGCCCCGGTGTTCCACTTCCGCATCGGAAAGAACACCTTGAGCCAGAAAATCTCCTTCACCGCCGACGGATCCGTGGTGATCGAGGTTTCCGGAAACATCGCCACGCCTCAGGTCTTTGACGTGATGAAGACCGGTTGGAGCGACGTTCAAGCCATGGGTGGAACCCTGAAGGACGGCCTTTGGACGCTTCCCCCCGGTCAAGGTAAATCCTACAGCCTGAAAGCAAAGGTCAGCAAGGGCTTGATCGCCCGCAGTCCTCTCGGAGTGAAGGAAAATCTCGGACCTCAGCCCGCGGTCGCCACTCCCTCCACTGCCGACCTCCCGGCCGGTTACAGCATCGAGAACTGGGCACCGCCAAACGACACTTTTGGCCGCAGCCAACTCTTCGAGCCCACCGCGATCGCCGTTGCCAAAGACGGCACCATCGTTGTTGGCACCCGTACTGCCGGCATCTGGCGCTGGAAGAACAAAACCTGGCAGCTCTTTGCCGAAGGAACCTACGAATGCCTCGGCCTCGTCATCGAGGACGAGCACGCCAACTCCATCGTGATCACCCAGAAGCCCGAGCTCACCCGCATCCGTGACCTCAACTCCGACGGCCGGGCCGACGCCTTCGAGACCGTTTGCGACGATTATGGCTTTCACGGAAACTATCACGAATACACCCATGGTCCCGTACGCGATGCCGAGGGAAATTACTATTTCTCCCTCAATCTCTGCCACAGCAACAATGAACAGGCTTCCTACAAGGCCGGCGGTAATTTCATGGGCAGCATGGGCGGATTCCGAGGTTGGTCCTGCCGTGTCACCCCGAATGGCATCTTCGAGCCCTATGCCAGTGGCCTTCGCAGCCCTGCCGGTCTGGGCATCGACCCCCAGGGACGACTTCTCTACACCGAGAACCAAGGCGAATACGTCGGATCCTCCAAGATCAGCTACCTCGTCAAGGGCGAGTTCTACGGTCACCCTTCAGGCCTCGTGTCGCTTCCTGGCATGAAGCCGGATTCGCCCGGGATCGCCTTCGACAAGTGGCAGTCTAAAACGCATCCCCACGCCCTCTGGTTTCCCCACAACAAGCTCGCCAACTCGCCGGGCAGCCCAGCCTGGGATCTCAGCGCTGGAAACTTCGGCCCCTTTGGCGGGCAGATGTTCATCGGAGATCAAACTCTCTCAACCCTTGTACGTGTCGCCTCGGAGCGCGTCGGCAACACCGATCAAGGCACCATGATTCTCTTCGGCCGCAAGCTCGCCTCCGGCGTGATGCGCCCCTGCTTCCTGCCGGACGGCTCGTTGCTGCTCGGTCAGACCGGTCGCGGTTGGCTCGCCAACGGCGGCAATGAGGCCAGTCTTCAGCGCATTTTCTGGGATCCCTCGATCACCCCGGCCGACCTGCTCTCCATCGAGACGACGAAGACCGGGTTCACCCTCCACTTCACCGCCCCACTCGCTGCCAGCGTGACGGCGGAAACCCTGCTGCCGAAAATTCAACTCGAATCCTGGACCTACACCGATGCTGTCACCTACGGCTCGGGGGAAAACGAGAAGCGCAAAGGCAGCGTTTCCAAACTCACGATCAGCGCGGATCGAAAATCCGTAAGCCTCGAGATGCCGGAATTCGCCTCACCTGCCACGATCGTGCATCGCATCCATCGCCTGCGGATTGCGGAGGCCCCCGCACTGTTTGCTCCAGTTCCCGCCCGCGTGGAACTCGAGGCCTACCAGACCGTGCAGGCCGTCCCGCAATGATCGCTGGCGAACGACTCATCCCCCGGATGACGCCACCTAGGAAAGCACCATGCCCTCATTGACCCGGGATATCCTTCCATGAACTGTCGAACACCCGTTTTCATTGCCGTTCTATTAGCGATCAGCGCAGGCGGGTCCCATGGTGCCGAAGCCAACCCGGCTCCTGTTATCCCGGGTCTGAGCGCCCACCACCCGCTCAACGAACGCCAGATCGGCGGGGTTCTGATCAGCGAACTGCGCTGCGCCTCCTGTCACGAAGGCATGAATGGCGATGACATGAAGGCGGCACCCGATTTGAAAAAGGTCGGAGCACGACTCAACCCTGCCTACCTCCAGCGCTTCATCGCGGATCCGGCGGGCGTGCATCTCGGAACGACCATGCCCAGTCTGCTGGCGGGCGAGTCCGAGGAAAGTCGTAGGGCCATTAGTGTCTCGATCAGCCAGTACTTGCTGTCCTTGCAGTTACCACCCTCACCGCCCGAGAAGGCCAACCCGGGGAACGCAAGCACGGGTCGCGAATTATTTCACGGGATCGGTTGCATCGCCTGCCATTCCCCTCGTGACGAGGCAGGCAAGGAAACTTCCAGCGTCGGAGATCTCTCGCTGGCCCACCTTCCTGGAAAGTACCGGCCCGGCGAACTAGCAGCCTTCCTGTTAGATCCCTTGAAAGTCCGCCCCTCAGGCCGGATGCCTAACATGAGCTTGACCAAGGAGGAAGCCTCCTGCCTGGCTACCTATCTCCAAGGAGAGGCTTCCACCCCGGCTCCGGAGCCCAAACGTCCGACTCCTGAAGAGGTCTCCGCCGGAAAGCTCGCCTTCAAGAAGTTCAACTGCACCGCCTGCCACCAACTCGACGATCCGGACCTCAGCGCCGCCAGAATCGGGCCACCCCTGGGCAAGCTCGATCCGCTGCGTGGCTGCCTGTCCGATCATCCGAAAACCGCACCCGACTTCCACCTCAGCGCGACTCAGGTAAAGTCGATCCGCGCCGCGATCACTGGCCCTGCCACCGCAATGGTCTCTGCTGATCAGATCAAGATCCGCATGACCCAGCTCAACTGCATCGCCTGTCACGTCCGTGACGAATACGGCGGAGTCGCGGCCGATCGGGATGCGTTCTTCCATTCAAGCGAACAAGCCTTGGGCAACGAATCGAGGATTCCACCACCACTGACCCAGATCGGTGCCAAGCTGCGGCCCGAGTGGCTCAACCGGGTGCTCTACGATCGCGAGAAGGTGCGGCCCTACATGCAAACCCGCATGCCGCAGTTCGGTGACATCGCCTTGAAGGGTCTTCCGGCCTTGTTCGCCGAAGTCGATCATTTTGGCCCGATCGCGGCACAAAAGCAGCCCCCACCCGATCCTGACGAGGCAGCTGACCCCGACGAGTTATCGGAAGCAGACCGCAATCTGAGAAAAAAAATGAGGTCCGGCGCCCAACAGCTGTTAGGCGACACCGGATTGAACTGCATCTCCTGCCATAACTTCAACGGCACTGAATCGCAGGGCATGAAGGGTCTCGATCTGATGACTTCGTTCCAGCGACTCCAGCCCGAGTGGTTCAGTCGCTACATGAGAAATCCAGCCGCCTTCCGCCCGGGAATCATCATGCCGAACTACTGGCCGGATGGAAAAGCCTCACAGACCGCCATTTTGGATGGCGACACCGATCTTCAAATCCGCGCCCTCTGGGATACGTTTTCCCTCGGGCGTTCCGCGAGCGATCCTTCAGGGCTTCGCTCGCCCGACACCAAACTCGTCGTCACTGACAAGCCCATCCTTCGTCGCGGGCGCAGTCGGGTCGCCGGCTTCCGCGGCATCGCTGTCGGCTTTCCCGGTGGGCTGAACTACGCCTTCAACGCCCAGAACGGCTCGCTTACCGCGCTCTGGAAAGGCGAGTTCGTCAACGTCAACTGGAAGTCCCAGGGAGCGGGTGACTTCAATCCGATCGGCAGGACAGTGAATCTGGCCCAGGATGTCGCCTTTCTCCAGACGACCGACGAAAAGGCGCCGTGGCCACTGATGCCGGTGACGAGCAAGGCACAGCCAGTCAACCCCGACCCGCTCTATCCTCGCAACCATGGCTATGCCTTCGTGGGCTATGCATTGGATGACGCTTCCATTCCTACTTTGAGCTATCGTTGTGGAGACATCGCCATCGAGGACAAATCCGCGCCTTCGACTGCGAATGGCAAGAATGTCCTGCAACGCACCGTGAAATTCTCATCGTCAGCGCCAAAGACCCTTTATTTCCGCGCCTTAACTGGCAAGATCGAGTCGGAATCCGCTCTGGCATTCAAGACCCCCGAGCTTCGGATCGCACTCTCTCAGGGCCAGCCCATCGTCCGACCCGCCCCTGGAAAAGAAGGGGAGCAGGAACTCCTCATCAAGCTTTCCATCCCAAAAGGAAGCTCCACCTGCACGGTCGATTACACACTACTCCCCTGACCCCATGGCAACGAATCCCATCCCGCGGTTGATACTCTTCCTGCTGGCGCTCATCGCATCGCCTTTGATTGCCGAAGAGGTCGGCGAGCGCTGGGGAACCGCGGATCGCGAACGCGCTTACTATCGCATCGTCGAACTGCCGATCCCGAAAGGTCAAGTCGTCGAGGCGGGTGCCTTCGCTCCCCTGCCGGACGACCGTATCGCGGTCGGGACCCGCCACGGGGATATCTTTTTCATCTCAGGAGCGGATGATGCGATCCCCCAACCGGACTATCATCTGTTTGCAAGCGGATTGGACGAGATCTTCGGTCTGGCATGGAAGGACGACGCACTCTACGTCACCCAGAGCTGTGAACTGACACGGGTCAAGGACACGAATGGGGATGGTCGGGCGGATCGCTTCGAGGTTGTTTCCGACGCCTGGGGCTACGGGACCTACCACGAATATGCGTTCGGCTCGAAGTTCGATCCCCAGGGCAATCTCTATGTCGCCCTCGGCTTGTCGAATTCCTACGACTCGTTTCAACTGCTGCGTGGTTGGGCCTTCAAGATCACTCCTGAAGGCAAGTCCATCCCGATCGCCAGCGGCCTGCGCAGCCCGGGTGGCATCGGCCCAAACGAGCATGGCGCCCTGTTCTATATCGAGAGCCAGGGACCGTGGAATTCCTCGTGCAGTCTGAAGTTCCTCAAGGAAGGCGGCTTCATGGGCCATCCGGCGAGTTTCAACTGGTATGACTTCGCCCCGACCATGGGCAAGGCCCCTCCTGAGCCGGAATCGGGCTCGCGGATTATCATTGAGAAGAAGCGGATTCCCCAGCTGCAACCTTATGCGGTCATCTTTCCTTACATCCGCATGGGCCGCTCGGTCACCGGGTTCACCATCAACCAGACAAAGGGCAAATTCGGCCCCTTCGAAAATCAGATGTTCATGGGCGACTACACGCTTTCGCTCGTCATGCGGGCCACCACGGAAATGGTCAACGGGATCTGGCAGGGGGCTTGCTATCCCTTCCGTGAGGGCCTTTCCACCGGTATCCTTAACGTCCAGTTCACTCCACAGGGCCACCTGCTCTGCGGCGGCACCAACCGCGGCTGGCCAGTGCGCGGCCTCAAGCCCTTCGCTCTGGAGCGCCTGGACTGGACTGGCGTCATGCCCTTCGAAATCGAGCGCGTGACGATCACCCCGAACGGCTTTCATCTAGCATTCACCAAGCCGGTGGACGTGCCAACCGGCAGCGCTCCCGCGTCCTATCGGATTTCAACCTTCACCCACGAGTACCACTCTGGCTATGGCGGGCCGGAAATCGATGCAACCGCCCCGGCAGTCAAGTCAGTGAGCCTTTCGAGCGACGGCCTGTCGGCGACCATCGTGCTGGACGCGATGACCAAGGGGCACGTGCATGCCTTCGATCTGGGAGCGCTGCGTTCACGCGACGGCGAAGAACTGCTGCACCGCCACGCCTACTACACCGTCAACGAGGTGCCAAAAGCGGCGCCTTAGCCTTGGGCTTCCGGCCCCGCAGGGTGTCCTCAAAAATCACTGCCAGCTGGCAGTCTCGTAAGGACTCGAACCTTAACAAACAGAGTCAGAGACTGTTGTGCTACCATTACACCACGAGACTTTTCAGGAGCCGGACCGGACGGAAAAGAGCAGCCTCGCAAGGGCTCGAACCTTGAATAACAGAATCAAAATCTGCGGTGTTACCATTACACTACGAGGCTATTTACCGTGTCGGCGGGGCGGCAAAATAGCTACCACCGGGAGCCTTGGCAACAGGGAAATTTCGCCAATCGGCTGCGAAAATCCTGCCGCCAGCAGCGCAACAATCGCCTTGGTCCGGAATGCGCTTGCAGACACATTCCGGGGTGAGTTCCCAGCAAGCCAGAAACGCCCGCCTTGAAACGAAAGCCACCGTCCCCCATCTCCATCCGCTCCGCTCAGATCGAGTTCCTGCGCAGCAATGCCGGCGACTGGGAAGTGCGTGACCTCTACCGGACCTTCTGGCTCTCAGTTGGCCGCGATTCTGCCTCGTGGCTCTCGGTGCCAACTGGATTCTGAACCTCCTCTTCGCCACCCCCTACCTGCTCGGGGGCCAGTGCGTCGCCGAAGTGCCCCCCGGACCTCTTTCCGGGGCCTTCTTCTATGGCGTGCAGACGCTCTCGACTGTGGGATTCGGTCACCTTTACCCGACTAGCCTCTATGGCAACGTGGTGACAACACTCGAGATCGTCGTCGGAATGTTCTTCACCGCTGTCGTGACCGGCCCGATCTTCGTGCGCTTCTCCCGACCGGTGGCGCGAGTGCTTTAAAGCGAAAAAATGGTGATCTGCCAGTTCGACGGAAAACCCTCCCTGCAAGTCCGTGTGGCGGACCTGCAACACCAGCCGATGGTGGAGGCCGAGTTGTTCGCAAGGAGAATCTACCCGAGGAAGAAGCCGTGCGGCGCTTCCACGATCTGAAGCTCGAATTCAACCGACTCACCATGTTCCCATCTGCCCTGACCATCCGTCACCGAATCGATGAAAGCAGCCCGCTGTTCGGCATGACTCCGCAGATGCTGGAGGAATGGGGAGCCTGGTTCTTCACCTCGATTGTCTGCGTTGACACCGTGATTCCTGCCTCGGTGCAGAGCCAAAGCGACTACACCTGGCGCGACGTCCACTTCGACCACCGCTTCGTGGAAATCTACCATGAGCGAGATGATGGCCGCCTGGAAGTGGACTATGGCCGGGTGTACGAGATCGAACCCGATCCTTTCCGTTAGACTCAAGCTTCGCCCTTGCGCTTCGCCGCAGCGCGGAGCTTGTCCTTCTTGCTCATGCGCTTTCCCTTGACTCCGCAGGTGGTGGGCTCGGGTGCATGGAAATCGCTCGGTTCGAAGCCTTGGACCTGTTCGCGCGGCAGGTCCAGGTCGTGCCGCTTTTCAATCAACTGAAAATGGCCATGGGTCGTGGCGCTGACAAAGCTGATCGCGAGACCAGACTCCCCTGCCCGACCGGTGCGGCCGATGCGATGAAGGTAGTCATCGGTTGAACGCGGGAGATCGTAATTCACGACGACGGGCAGACCGGCGATGTCGAGACCGCGCGCGGCGAGGTCGGTGGCGACGAGAACCTGGAGCGTGCCGGCCTTGAAATTGGCGAGGGCATTGGTCCGCGCTCCCTGACTGAGATCGCCGTGAAGGGCGGCGGCATGCTGTCCGGCGGCGCGGAGTTTGTCGGCGACGTGCTCGGTGGAATACTTCGTGGCGACGAAAACCAACACACCGGTCCATCGGTTTTCCTCGATCAAATGGCGCAGCAACTGGGTGCGACGCGGGATATCGACCTCGATGACGCGCTGGAGAATGTCCGGCTTGGTTTCCGGCTCCGACGCGATGTCGATGCGGGTCGGCTCATGCAGCAGGTTGGTCGCGAGTGCCTGGACCTGGCGGGGAAAGGTCGCGGAGAAGAGCAGGTTCTGGCGCTTCTTCGGTAACAGGGTCAGGACGCGACGCAGCTCGTTGGAAAAGCCCTGTTCGAAGAGCCGGTCGGCCTCGTCGAGCACGAGGATCGAGAGCTCGGAAAGCGACAACGCACGGTGATCCAACAGGTCAAGCAGTCGTCCGGGCGTGGCGACGAGAATGTCCGCGCCGCCGCCGAGCGCGATGAGCTGGGGATTGATCGAGACACCACCGTAAACAATGAGGGTCTTCGGTGGGGCTGTTAGATAGCGCGCGTAGCGTCGGATCGACTCGCCGATCTGGGCGGCGAGCTCGCGGGTCGGCACGAGGATCAGCGTGCGGATCAAACGGCCGCGCGGGCGTTCTGTTTCGACCAGGCGCTGGAGGATGGGCAGGACAAAGGCGGCGGTTTTTCCCGAACCGGTCTGCGCGGAGGCCCAGACGTCGCCACCGTGAAGGATCGACGGAATCGCCTCAACCTGGATCGGAGTCGGAGCCTCATAGCCCCGCGCCGCCACCGCGCGGAGCAGCGGTTCGGTCAGGCCAAGGGTAGTGAAGGGCATCGGGTGAGGAGTTGCGAAATTCCTGTCGCGACAAATTCTGTGGGCTGGTGACAGGAATGTCGCTGCTCCTTAGAGCAGATACTTCGCTGCCTGTTCGACGTCCTTGTCGCCGCGGCCGGAAAGGTTGGCGATGAGGATGTCGGACTTCGGAAGGCTACCGGCGATCTTGGAGATGTAGGCCATGGCATGGGCGCTTTCCAGCGCCGGCAGGATGCCTTCGGTGTGGGCGAGTTCCTTGAAACCGGCGAGGGCTTCGTCGTCGGTGGCGTAGGTGTATTCCACGCGACCGATGTCCTGAAGGTAGGCGTGCTCGGGGCCGACGGCGGCGTAGTCGAGTCCAGCGGAAACCGAGTGCGTGAGTTCGATCTGGCCGTCGTCATTGGCGAGCAGCCAGGTCTTGGTGCCCTGGAGGACTCCGAGCTTTCCGCCCTGGAAGCGAGCGGCATGCTTTTCCGGAAGGATGCCGAGACCACCGGCCTCGACGCCGACCATGCGGACGGATTCGTCGTTGAGGAAGGGATGGAACAGGCCCATCGCATTCGAGCCGCCGCCGACGCAGGCAACCAGGAGATCCGGAAGACGTCCCTCCTTTTCCAGCACCTGCTGGCGAGCCTCGACTCCGATGACCCGATGGAAATCACGGACCATCATCGGGAACGGATGCGAACCGAGCGCAGAGCCGAGTATGTAGTGGGTATTGTCGACGGTGGCGACCCAGTCACGCATGGCTTCATTGACCGCTTCCTTAAGCGTCGCCTGTCCAGCAGTGACGGCGCGGACCTCGGCACCCATCAGGCGCATGCGGGCCACGTTGAGCGCCTGGCGCTCCATGTCGACAGCTCCCATGTAAACCAAGCACTCCATGCCAAAGCGGGCACACACGGTGGCAGTGGCGACGCCGTGCTGACCGGCTCCGGTTTCCGCGATGATGCGGGTTTTTCCGAGGCGCTTGGCGAGGAGAATCTGGCCGAGGGCGTTGTTGATTTTGTGGGCTCCGGTATGGAGCAGGTCCTCGCGCTTCAGATAGATTTTCGCACCGCCGAGCTTTTTGGTCCACCGTTCGGCGAAATAAAGCGGGGTCGGACGGCCGACGTAGTTGTGTAACAGGTCGTCGAGCTGGGCCTGGAAGGCCGGGTCGCGTCGGGCCTCGTCATAGGCGACCGTCAGCTCCTGGAGCGGAGCCATGAGGGTTTCCGGGACGAACATGCCACCGAATTTGCCGAAGTGGCCGGTGGCGTCTGGAAGCTGAGCAAGAGCCATGTGGGAAGAAGAGGTCAGGAGAAGAAAGAATCAAGAGGCAAGACGGATAACTCGGCTTTCACATCGGGTAGAGAACTCAACCACAGATGAACACCGACGGACACGGATTGAAGAGATCGAGCCCGGAAAACTGAATCATTCCCTCCGTGTTCATCCTCTTCTTCCGTGGTTTCAATTCACTGCCAGAACCGGGAAATCTTCCAGATCCAGGAAATCCTGATCGTGGATGATGTGGGTGAGCAGCGGGACGCCGGTGAGGTCCTCGATGACGCCTTTGTTGGTGATCATCGCGGTGTCAAGTTCGTCGCCAAGCTGGTTAAGGACGATCCCGGCGCAGGTCAGGCCCTTGGCGCGGATGGCGTTGACGGTGAGGAGGACGTGGTTGAGGACGCCGAGTTTGTTCGCCGCCACGATGATGACCGGCAGACCGAGATCGGCCGCAAGATGGGAAATCCGGTATCCAGGCGCGAGCGGGACTTCCCAGCCCCCTGCCCCTTCGACAAGCACGAGTTCATGGCGGGCGGCGAGCGCCCGGTAGCCGGATACGAGAACCTCGGGGTCAAGCATGGTATTCTCCAGCATCGCCGCCACGTAGGGCGCTACGGCGGACTGGAAATGGACGGGATTGATTGCCTCAAGCGGCTCACCGCCGGAAACCTCGGCCAGCAGCGTGGCATCGTCGCGATCGCCCGCGCAGACGGGTTTGTAGCCCACCGCATCGCGGCCTTCGGCGCGCAGGGCCTCGATCAGGAGACGGGTCGTGCGGGTTTTACCAACGCCGGTGTCGGTGCCCGTGATGAAGACGTTCATGACCGAGGCCTGACGTCTCGAATGGGTCCGGTCAAGGCGTGGCCATGACAAAGGTGCAATTTTCCCTTTCCCATGTCGGATACGAGACCATTCTTGCCGCCACATGACCGCCGACTTTCTCGTCATCGGCGCCGGCATCGCCGGACTGAGCTTCGCCATCCGAGCCGCCAAACACGGCTCAGTCATCGTGCTCGTAAAGGGCGGGCTCTTCGAGTCGAACACCGCTTGGGCGCAGGGAGGGATCGCATCCGTCATGCCTCCGGGACTCTGTGATCAGGGAGACAACGTCGAGAAGCACGTCGCGGACACCCTCGACGCCGGCGCTGGTCTCTGCGACGAGGCAGTGGTGCGAAAAATCATCGCTCAAGGTGCCGCCACGATCGAGGACCTGACCCGCTACGGAGTGGAGTTCGACAAGGAGGGCGACCATTTTCAACTCGGCAAGGAGGGTGGTCACTCGGCCCGAAGGATTCTCCACGCGCGTGACACCACAGGCCGGGAAATCGCCCGCGCGCTGGTCGAAACCGCCCGCACCACGCCGAATCTGACGATTCTGGAACACCACTGCGCCATCGATCTCATCACCACGGCGAAACTTGGAGCCGTCATCGATGACCGCATACTTGGGGCCTACGTCTTGGACCGCAAGTCGGGTGAAGTCTCCGTTTTCCACTCCGACCGTGTCATTCTCGCCACGGGTGGCTGCGGCAAGGTCTACCTCTACACCACCAATCCCGATGCCGCAACCGGTGATGGCGTGGCGATGGCCTGGCGGGCGGGCGCGACCATCTCCAACATGGAGTTTATCCAATTTCATCCAACCTGTCTCTACAACCCCGCCGCCACCGGACCGGAAGCCCGCTCCTTCCTCGTCAGCGAGGCCGTCCGTGGTGAGGGTGGAATCCTGATCAACAATAAAGGGGAGGACTTTACCCGCAAGATCGACCCTCGTGGCTCCTTGGCTCCGCGTGACATTGTCGCCCGCGCCATCGACCGCGAGCTGAAGCGCACGGGCGCAGTCTGCGTCTTCCTCGACGTCACGCACAAGCCACCGGGCTTCATGAAGGAACGCTTTCCATTCATTTATGAGAACCTGCTCAAGTTCGGCATTGACTGCGAAAAGCAGCCGATCCCGGTCGTTCCTGCGGCGCATTACCAGTGTGGTGGCGTGACGACCGATGGCAACGGCAAGACCAGCGTCCGGGGGCTTTACGCCATCGGCGAAGTTGCCTGCACCGGACTTCACGGAGCGAACCGCTTGGCGTCCAACTCCTTGTTGGAGGGAAACGTGATCGCCCGCAACGCGATCGAACAAATGCTGCACTTCTACTCAACTGACAAGATTCAGGAGGCGATCCCGCCGATTCCGGAATGGGAGCACGGCGACACGGCTGAACCGGACGAGTTGGTGGTCATCTATCACAACTGGGACGAAATCCGCCGCCTGATGTGGGACTATGTCTCGATCGTCCGGACGGAGAACCGACTGCGCCGCGCCGCCACCCGCTTGCGGAATCTCAGCAAGGAGGTACGGGAGTTTTACTGGGGTCATCGGGTAAACGCCGACATCCTCGAACTGCGGAATCTGGTGACGGTGGCGTCGCTCATCGTCGAATGCGCCGTCCGAAGAAAGGAATCGCGCGGGCTTCATTTTACGTTGGATCATCCTGAGTCGGCCGACCGGGCGAAACACGATACCATTTTGCGGAAATTCTGACTCTGATGGTCAGGGTCTGCATCATCACAAACCCTTCCAAAAAATCAGGATCGGTATTCATTCCGGGGATAATGGATCATTAATTTTTCCAAGTCTCTTATTTCAAGCGCTCAGCCTCGCCAACCAGAACACGATTTCCAGGCTGGTCGGAGGCTACCTCGCATCCGGACAGACCAATTTGGACGCCGCTGCCGTGCAATGGGCGATTTGGGAAGTTGCTGTCGAAGGATCTTCCACCGTATCTCTCACCACCGGATCGGTTCGCGTGGCGGATTCACCCGTTGCGGCCTTCGCCAATAGCTATCTGAGCAACGTCAACAGCTACACTCCGGTGAATCTCACCTACCTGACCAATGGCACCCGCCAGGACGTGGTCACTTGGAATATGGTGCCTGAGCCAGGGGTCGCTGACTCTCCTCGGACTTCCCGCCCTCGCGTTGTTCCGTCGTCGGCTTTGAACAAGTGCTGCGTCATCTCCGCTCCGGATATCGTCTCCGGAGCGGATGTTTTGTTTCTTGCCCTGGGGCCTGAAATCAGAAGAATCACGCCAGATTCGGCCTATTTCCCTGAAATGCCGGATGAAGTATTCCTGCATGACCGTTCCTCGCGCCAAGTTTGTTGCTTTCATCCACATGCTCCTCGCAGCAGGGATGGCTGCCGCGCAGAGTCCTGACGCTTCGATAGGCACACCGAGAGTGGTCATCCCGACCAGTAATCGCCTGACCGCGCCTGCCCGCCCCGTCGATCCTGCGTCGCGAGTCCTATACCCCTGGCGGACCAATGTCACCTGCACGGTCTTCTGGATCGGCGAGTCCGCGACCGACCGGAATCCCACCCCGAATTTCAAGTCGTCCTGGGATCAATCGTGGACGAACAATTTTGGCGGCTTCGACGATCCCCTCCCAGAGTGCCGGATCGCGGACTTCCGCAGTGGCGACTTCCGCCCGAAGTCATTTTCTCCGAAACTGAATCCTTTCTATATCGCGCTGCCCTACAACGACGTCCTTGGCTATGGGGCTCATAAGCCAGAAGCCGCTCGGGTCATTCCGTGGTTCAATCGCGTCCGTCCCGAGCCCGGGAAAACCGTCTGCAAGGGCCGTTGGCTCCAGATCTACGGAAACGGACGCAGTTGTTACGCCCAATGGGAGGACTGTGGTCCCTGGGTGACCGATGACTGGGAGTATGTCTTTGGAAACAAGCCTCCAAAGAACCAATCGAATCAGGCTGCTGGCATTGATATTTCTCCCGCCGTGCGCGACTATCTCTCCTTGGCATCCGGAAACAAGGTCCATTGGCGCTTTGTCGAACCCGGTCAGGTTCCGCATGGACCCTGGAAGAAATACGGTCAGGAGACTGCGGAGGACCCGAATCTCGATGCCCAGCGCAAGTACCTGGATTACCTCCGCAAACTGCGCGATGAGGAATTCATGAAAAAGCCGCTCCCACACTGAGCCGCCCCGTGGGCCTGTCCGGTTTCGAATTTAGTGCTCGGGATTTCGTGCTTTTTTCCCAAGTCCGTTCCATCTTACCGCTGCCTATGCTGTACGCCGAATCCCTCCGCCGCGACTTTCCAATCCTTCACCAGTCGGTGAATGGGAGGCCGCTGGTCTATCTCGACAACGCCGCCACCACCCAGAAGCCGCTCCCGGTGCTGGACGCCTCACGCCATTACTACGAGCGGGTCAATGCCAACATCCATCGTGGAGCCCATACGCTGGCGCGACTCGCCACCGAGGCCTATGAGGCGGCACGCCTGACTGTGGCGAACCACCTTCATGCAGCCAGCCCTGACGAAATCATCTTCACCTCCGGCTGCACCGACTCGATCAA
>Ga0114958_10001334_pt1 | contig 19598 bp, 12 predicted proteins | sample C_130208_EF_Meta_FD_89577 | JGI IMG/M metagenome (GOLD analysis project Ga0114958, IMG submission 89577) | Freshwater microbial communities from Lake Croche, Canada to study carbon cycling - C_130208_EF_MetaG | ecosystem: Environmental > Aquatic > Freshwater > Lake | place: Lake Croche, Canada...
ACTCGTTGGCACCGACAGCCACACGCCGCACGTTGATGCCTTAGGGGTGATTGCGATTGGTGTGGGTGGCCTTGAGGCCGAAAGCGTGATGCTGGGTCGTGCTTCGTGGATGCGCCTGCCAGAGATTATCGGCGTTGAGCTGTCTGGCAAGCTCAACGCGGGCATCACAGCAACTGATATGGTGCTGGCGCTGACAGAGTTTTTACGTAACCAAAAAGTTGTCTCTTCGTACCTTGAGTTCTTTGGTGAGGGTGTACCCCACTTAACGCTGGGCGATCGTGCGACCATCTCGAACATGACACCCGAGTACGGCGCCACGGCAGCGATGTTTTATATTGACCAACAAACTATCGACTATCTGCGCTTGACTGGCCGCGAAGAGCAGCAGATCAAACTTGTTGAAACTTACGCCAAGCAGACAGGCTTGTGGGCTGATAGCCTACAGGGCGCCGAATACGAGCGCGTCTTGCGTTTTGATTTGGCCAGCGTCGTGCGTACGATCGCAGGCCCGTCAAACCCCCATCGTCGGGTTCCGACGTCTGATCTTGCCGCAAAAGGCATCTCAGGCGTCGTTGAAAACGAACCTGGTCTGATGCCCGATGGTGCAGTGATCATTGCAGCGATCACAAGCTGCACGAACACCAGTAACCCACGTAACGTGATTGCCGCAGGCTTGTTGGCGCGTAACGCCAATGCCAAGGGGTTGACCCGCAAGCCCTGGGTCAAATCATCTTTGGCTCCGGGCTCAAAAACGGTTGAGCTTTATCTGCAAGAGGCCGACCTGCTGACCGAACTCGAAACGCTTGGCTTCGGTATCGTAGGGTTTGCCTGCACCACCTGTAATGGAATGAGCGGTGCGTTAGATCCCGTCATCCAACAAGAAATTATTGATCGAGACTTATACGCCACTGCGGTCTTGTCGGGCAACCGCAACTTTGATGGTCGGATTCACCCTTATGCTAAGCAGGCCTTTCTGGCTTCGCCACCCTTGGTTGTCGCCTACGCCATCGCCGGCACCATCAGATTTGACATCGAAAAGGATGTTTTGGGTCTTGATCAAGACGGCAAGCCTGTGACCTTAAAAGACCTGTGGCCAACAGACCAAGAGATCGATGCCATCGTCGCTTCAAGCGTCAAGCCAGAGCAGTTTCGTAAAGTGTACGAACCCATGTTTGCCGTCAGTGTTGACACCGGCGAAAAGCTCAGCCCGCTTTACGACTGGCGCCCACAAAGCACGTATATCCGGCGCCCCCCTTACTGGGAAGGTGCGTTAGCCGGCGAACGTATGCTCAAAGGCATGCGTCCTTTAGCTGTTCTCGGCGACAACATCACCACCGATCACCTGTCGCCTTCAAACGCCATCATGCTTGATAGTGCGTCGGGTGAATATTTAGCAAAAATGGGCGTACCCGAAGAAGATTTCAACTCTTACGCCACCCATCGCGGCGATCACTTGACCGCTCAACGTGCAACGTTTGCGAATCCAAAACTACTTAATGAAATGGTGCTTGAAAACGGTAAAGTCAAACAGGGTTCGCTGGCGCGCATTGAACCTGAAGGCAAAGTCACTCGCATGTGGGAAGCCATCGAAACCTACATGAACCGTCAACAACCGCTCATCATTGTGGCGGGTGCAGATTATGGCCAAGGTTCTTCGCGTGACTGGGCCGCCAAAGGCGTACGTTTAGCCGGGGTTCAGGCCATCGTTGCCGAAGGCTTTGAGCGTATCCATCGCACCAATCTTGTGGGGATGGGTGTCTTACCGCTAGAGTTCAAAGCAGGCGTCAACCGCCTGACGCTTGGCTTAGATGGTACTGAAATCTATGACGTGATCGGCGCACGGACGCCGTTAGCAACATTGACGCTGGTGATACAACGTAAAAATGGCGAACAAGTCAAGATCCCCGTGACGTGCCGTCTCGACACCGCTGAAGAAGTCTCGATTTATGAAGCCGGTGGCGTACTACAACGTTTTGCGCAAGACTTTCTTGAGTCGACGGCGGCAGCCTAGCACCGACAACTTTTATTGAACGACACAGACATATGTTGAAGGATATCGCCATGATTCACGCCCCTCAAATTAAAGTACCCGCCACTTACATACGCGGTGGCACCAGTAAAGGCGTTTTTTTTCATTTGCAGGATCTACCCAAAGCCGCACAAGTGCCTGGCGCTGCTCGCGACGCCCTCTTGCTTAGGGTGATCGGTAGCCCCGACCCGTACGGCAAGCAAACAGATGGCATGGGCGCCGCGACTTCAAGCACCAGTAAGACTGTGATTCTGTCAAAAAGCACCCGCCCGGATCACGATATCGACTACCTCTTCGGTCAAGTCTCGATCGACAAGCCCTTCGTTGACTGGAGCGGAAACTGCGGCAATCTGACGTCGGCCGTCGGGCCCTATGGCATTAGCAATGGTTTGATCGATGCAGCACGTATCCCACAAAATGGGATTGCAACGATCCGGATCTGGCAAGCCAATATCGGCAAAACGATTATTGCGCACGTGCCGATGACAAACGGCGCGGTCCAAGAAACCGGCGACTTTGAGTTAGACGGTGTAACGTTTCCGGCCGCAGAAGTTCAACTCGAGTTTATGGATCCCGCCGCGGATGAAGGCGACGGCGGCGGCGCGATGTTTCCAACCGGCAATCTCGTGGATGATTTAGAGGTGCCAGGCGTTGGTACGCTCAAGGCCACGATGATCAACGCAGGCATCCCAACTATTTTTGTCAATGCCGCCGATATTGGCTACAAGGGCACTGAGCTGCAAGACGACATTAACAGCGACCCCAAAGCGCTGGCGATGTTTGAAACGATCCGTGCGTACGGTGCTGTGCGCATGGGTTTAATTCAACATATCGATGAAGCAGCGACGCGTCAGCACACCCCCAAAGTCGCCTTCGTTGCCAAACCCGCAGACTACCTTGCCTCGAGTGGCAAGGCGATCTCGGCCAAAGACACCAACGTGCTCGTGCGCGCCATGTCAATGGGAAAGTTACACCACGCCATGATGGGTACAGCCGCCGTGGCAATTGGCACGGCGGCGGCCATTCCAGGCACACTGGTCAATTTAGCGGCTGGTGGCGGTGATATCGAGGCTGTACGATTTGGCCACCCTTCTGGCACCTTGAGGGTGGGTGCACAGGCAAAGCTCGTCAACGGTCAGTGGGCTGTGACAAAGGCCATCATGAGCCGTAGCGCCCGGGTCTTGATGGAAGGCTGGGTTCGTGTTCCGGGTGGGTTGCTCTGATGGCTCAATATATGCCGGTCGCCTTGAGTTTTACCTTCACGGTTTTTATCACCTGCGCGATGGTGTTCTTCATTTCAGGCGTGTACTTGATGCTTTTTAAAATTCGGTACGCCAACGACCTCTTCAAACATCCTTACTTAGCGCAGCGCACGTTCAACCAGTATTCTTTTTCTATCAAAATGACGATCGTGTTGGATTACTTTTTACGGATTTCATTTCCAACGTCTAAAACTTGGATTGCGGGCAACGCGAATGAGCTGTTAAAGCATGTTGATCCGCAAGATATTCCTACCAACGTGAAATGGCCGATTGTGGGTCTTTGGGGTGGGTGCTTTATTGGCATGATTGCAATGTTGTCCCTATGGACATTACTCATCATTGGGATTTCAAAATGAGCACTGAAACAACCCCGGCCATTGAGCATGACGCGTTTAAGCACTGCTTTTTTTTGCTGATCGAAGCCCAGCGTTGTGTGCTCGATTACACGTTAGTGGGTCGTGTGATGACCATCACGCACACTGGCGTGCCTGACGCCTTAGGCGGTCGTGGACTGGCCGCGCAACTCACTAAATTTGCGCTCGATCATGCGCGTGCGCAGCACTGGAAAGTCATCCCCGTTTGCAGTTATGCTGCCGCGTACATTCAGCGCAATGCGGACTATGCAACATTGCTAGACTGAACGATTGGACGTGGCACCACGACCCCGGGGTCTCAAGCCAGAAAAGACAAGCCTTTCGCCTGACTCACCAGACACACAAGACACACAATTTTGCTCACACCAATTGTAAGTCTATGAACTCAAGCGCTCACTATAGGATTAAGCGCTCACCATAAGACTAAGTACGATTAAGCGCACACCATTAAACTAAGCAATACGCAGTCATTTCTTTATGTTCGAACAGACAGTCTTATATAAGATATAAGACACTTGATCGAAGGCACGCTTACCACTACAATCTTTGCATCGATTCTCAGCTAAAACACTTATAAAAAGGCTGACGAAGCGGGCAGATTTTTATTTAATTTATATTTCTAACCTTTGAAAAAGGCGCCGTCATGCTTGAAGCCTATCGCCAACACGTTGCCGAACGCGCAGCCCTTGGTATTCCTCCCCTCCCACTCACCGCGCAGCAAACGGCGGATCTGATTGAACTGCTCAAAGCGCCGCCAGAGGGTGAGGGTGTCGCGCTTGTTGAGTTGATGACGCATCGCGTACCTGCTGGTGTGGATGACGCCGCAAAAGTCAAAGCGTCATACCTCGCTGCCGTGGCTTTGGGCAGTGAAAAATGCCCTTTGATCTCGCGCAGTAAGGCAACCGAATTGCTTGGCACCATGCTAGGTGGCTATAACATCGGCCCGATGGTTGAACTGCTTGACGATGCAGAAGTTGGCAAAGTTGCTGCCGAAGGTTTGAAAAAAACCTTACTCATGTTTGACGCCTTCCATGACGTCAAAGAAAAAGCCTTAGCCGGTAACGCTAACGCTAAAGCCGTGATGCAAAGCTGGGCCGATGGCGAATGGTTTACCAGCCGCCCCGAAGTACCCAAAAGCCTGACCATCACCGTATTTAAAGTTACTGGCGAAACCAACACCGACGATTTGTCACCAGCCCCTGACGCCTGGACACGTCCAGATATTCCGATGCATGCTCTGGCAATGCTTAAAAATCCAAGGCCGGGTATCGAGCCTCAAGAGGCAGGAAAAATTGGCCCAATCAACTTTATCAACGATCTGAAAAAGAAAGGCCACCTAGTGGCGTACGTTGGTGACGTGGTCGGTACGGGTTCGTCGCGCAAATCAGCCACCAACTCAGTACTATGGTTTACTGGCGAAGACATCCCCTTCGTACCCAACAAGCGTTTTGGCGGCGTTTGCTTAGGCAACAAGATTGCACCGATCTTCTACAACACGATGGAAGATGCGGGCGCCCTGCCGATTGAACTCGATGTGTCAAACATGAACATGGGCGATGTCATCGAATTGCGTCCCTACGATGGCGAGGCCTTGAAAGACGGCCAGGTCATCTCTAAGTTTGAAGTCAAGTCTGAAGTTTTGTTTGACGAAGTTCGTGCAGGCGGTCGTATCCCGTTGATCGTTGGCCGAGGCCTCACCAGCAAAGCGCGCGAAACACTTGGCTTACCACCCTCAACTTTATTCCGTTTTCCGCACGTACCTGCGACCTCTAAAAAGGGCTTCACGCTTGCCCAGAAGATGGTCGGCCGAGCTTGTGGCCTACCAGAAGGCCAAGGCGTGCGCCCCGGTTCTTACTGCGAACCTGCAATGACTTCAGTCGGCAGTCAAGACACCACAGGCCCAATGACACGCGACGAACTCAAAGATCTGGCTTGCTTGGGCTTCTCGGCTGATCTGGTCATGCAATCGTTTTGCCACACAGCGGCTTATCCAAAATCAGTCGACGTTAAAACTCATCACACTTTGCCTCAGTTCATGAGCAACCGCGGTGGCATTTCACTTCGACCTGGTGACGGTGTGATTCACTCGTGGCTCAACCGCATGTTGCTGCCTGATACCGTGGGTACGGGCGGCGATTCACATACTCGCTTCCCAATCGGGATCAGCTTCCCAGCCGGCTCGGGCCTCGTTGCATTTGCTGCTGCCACGGGCGTGATGCCTTTGGATATGCCTGAATCAGTGCTCGTGCGCTTCAAGGGCAAAATGCAACCAGGCGTGACCCTACGTGATTTGGTCAGTGCAATTCCTCTGTATGCCATCAAAGCAGGTTTGTTGACTGTTGAAAAACAAAACAAACAAAACGTATTTTCGGGTCGGATTCTTGAGATCGAAGGCTTGCCTGATCTGAAAGCCGAACAAGCGTTTGAGCTGTCGGATGCTTCAGCTGAACGTTCAGCCGCAGGCTGCACGATTCGCCTCAATAAAGAGCCTGTCATTGAGTACATCAACAGCAACATCGTGATGTTGAAGTGGATGATCGCCAATGGCTACTCTGACGAGCGCAGTATTGCACGCCGTATTCATGCCATGGAAGCCTGGCTCAAAAACCCACAGCTGTTGCAACCTGATGCTGACGCTGAATACGCAGCAATCATTGAAATTGATTTGGCCGAGATTCACGAGCCGATCGTTGCATGCCCAAATGATCCCGATGATGTCAAAACATTATCAGAGGTGTCCGGCGCAAAAATCGACGAAGTGTTTATCGGCAGCTGCATGACCAACATCGGTCACTTCCGGGCAGCGTCAAAACTGCTTGAAGGCAAGCGCGACATGCCCGTGAAGTTATGGATTGCGCCGCCAACAAAAATGGATGCAGCTCAGTTAACGGAAGAAGGTCACTATGGCGTCTTTGGTTCGGCTGGCGCTCGCACTGAAATGCCTGGTTGCTCGCTATGTATGGGTAATCAGGCTCAAGTGCGCGAGGGCGCGACTGTCATGTCGACCAGCACCCGCAACTTCCCGAACCGTTTGGGTAAAAACACAAACGTGTATCTTGGTTCTGCCGAACTCGCCGCAATTTGCTCGAAACTTGGCCGAATCCCAACCAAAGAAGAGTATCTGACTGATATGGGCGTCTTGAGCAAGAACGGTGACCAAATCTACAAGTACCTGAACTTTGACCAAATCCCCGACTACAAAGACGTGGCCGATACGATTCAGTCTTAAGCAACAAAAGCACTATCACTGAAAAAGCCCGCCTCTTTGAAGCGGGCTTTTTCTTTGCGCAACCGCGAATCACACGCTAAAGCCCCTAAGAGCACGACGCTGTGCGACCCAAGCCGACTAATGAGGTGTAGCATCAACGCATACATATCTGGAGGTATGCCATGGCTCACAACACGTTCAACGCTCTTAAAACCTTTAAGGTTGGTGAAACCAAGGCACATTTTTACTCGTTGCCTGAGCTAGGCAAAAACTTAGGTATTGAAATCTCTCGTCTGCCTTTGTCACTTCGCATCGTGCTTGAGTCGGTGCTGCGCAACTGTGATGGCAAGAAAGTCACCGAAGCGCACATTAAAGAACTCGCAAGTTGGAAACCGCACGCTAAACGATCAAAAGAAATCCCCTTCGTGGTCTCGCGGGTGGTGTTGCAAGACTTTACCGGAGTGCCATTACTAGCCGATATCGCCGCCATGCGAGCCGTCGCACAGCGAATGGGCAAGAATCCAAAACTGATTGAACCACTCGTGCCGGTCGACCTCGTCGTCGATCACTCGGTGATGATTGATTATTCGGGCACTAAAGACGCGCTCGACCTCAATATGAAACTTGAGTTTTTGCGCAATAAAGAACGCTATCAATTTATGAAATGGGGCATGCAAGCCTTTGACACATTCGGCGTCGTACCCCCAGGCTTTGGCATCGTGCATCAAATTAATCTAGAGTACCTGGCACGCGGTGTACACCACGACAAAACGTACAACGTTTACTATCCAGACACCTTGGTTGGCACAGACAGCCACACGACCATGATCAACGGGATCGGCGTGGTGGGTTGGGGTGTTGGTGGCATTGAAGCCGAAGCAGCCATGCTGGGGCAACCCGTCTATCTGTTAACCCCCGATGTCGTAGGCGTTGAACTCACAGGCGAACTACGCGGCGGCGTCACAGCCACTGATCTAGTGCTCACGATTACCGAAATGCTTCGTCGTGAACAAGTTGTGGGCAAGTTTGTTGAGTTTTGTGGCGTTGGTACAGCAAAGCTTTCTGTCACCGATCGCGCAACCATCAGCAATATGGCGCCCGAGTACGGCGCAACGGTAGGATTTTTTCCGATTGATACGCACACGCTTGAGTACTTTGCTGGAACAGGGCGCACCGAGCAAGAGATCAAGGCCTTTGAGGCGTACTATCGGGCGCAAGAGATGTTTGGCGTGCCACAGGCCTCTGACATTCACTACACAAAGCTTGTCACACTCGATCTCAATTCGGTTGTCCCCTCACTAGCGGGGCCAAAGCGGCCACAAGACCGCATCGAGCTCGGACAAGTTCAAAAAACATTTACTTCCTTGTTTTCAAAAGATATTGAAAGCAACGGCTTTAATCAGCCCGCAGCGAGGCTCGACCGAGAATTTTTCACTGATACCAGCCGTTCGATTCACAATGGCGACATCTTGATCGCAGGCATTACGTCTTGCACCAATACCTCAAATCCAAGCGTCATGTTAGCGGCCGGTTTACTGGCAAAAAAAGCCGTCGAAGCCGGCTTAACCGTGCCAGAGCATGTCAAGACTTCACTGGCCCCTGGCTCACGGGTGGTGACCGAATATCTGCAACGCGCAGGGCTGTTACCTTACCTTGAAAAACTTGGCTTCGCCGTAGCAGCCTATGGCTGTACAACTTGTATCGGCAACTCTGGTGACTTAGCGCCCGATTTAAATCGAGCCATTGTTGAAAATGATTTAATTTGTGCAGCGGTGTTGTCTGGCAATCGCAATTTTGAAGCACGCATTCATCCAAATTTAAAAGCAAATTTTTTAGCCTCGCCACCGTTGGTCGTGGCCTACGCGTTGGCGGGTAACGTGACGCGCGACCTCATGACCGAACCGGTGGGTATCGGCCACAAAGGACCCGTCTTTTTAGGTGACTTGTGGCCGACGGCAGACGAAGTTCAGGCGCTCATGAAATATGCGATGGACCCCAAGGTCTTTCGTGCCAATTACGCGCAGGTCACCAGTCAGCCAGGCAAGCTTTGGCAGAACATCGAAGGGGTCAGCGGCAATGTCTACGATTGGCCCTTGTCGAGTTACATCGCAGAGCCCCCTTTCTTTGAGCATTTCTCCATGACGCCGCGAGCCATGCCCTTGGTACGAGGCGCACGCACGCTTGGGATTTTTGGTGACTCAGTGACCACGGATCATATTTCTCCGGCCGGCGCGATCAAAGATTCATCCCCTGCCGGGCAATGGCTACTAGAGCAAGGGATTGAGAAAGAAGATTTTAATAGTTACGGCTCGCGTCGTGGCAATCATGAAGTCATGATTCGGGGTACCTTCGCGAACGTACGCATTAAAAATTTAATGATCGCCGTACAGCCCGACGGCACCTACTTTGAAGGTGGTGCTACCATCTTTCAACCCAACGGCGGACAGATGTCGATCTATGAGGCAGCGATGAAATATATTGCTGCTGGGATTCAAACGGTCGTGTTTGGTGGCGAAGAATACGGCACGGGTTCATCGCGCGACTGGGCCGCCAAAGGCACGCAGCTTTTAGGCGTCAAGGCGGTGATCGCGCGCAGTTTTGAGCGCATTCACCGCAGTAACCTCGTTGGCATGGGCGTGCTGCCCTTGCAGTTCAAGGGCACGGATAGCGTCGCATCACTCGGCATTACAGGCGCCGAAACCTTTGATGTTGAGGGCATTGAACGTGGCATCACTGCGCAACAAGACGTCACCTTGGTGATTCACTCAGCCAAGGGTATGACTCAGCGCGTGACGGTATTGTTGCGCATTGACACGCCTATTGAGGTCGATTACTACCAACACGGAGGCATCTTGCCTTTTGTGCTGAGACAGCTGCTGGCGGATTAAGTGAAAGGGGGGTCACATCACTCGGCCAGAGCTTTTCGCAGCCCCCCCCGCGCGAGCAGTTTTAGATAGTTCGTTACACTAGAGCTCTTGATGACAGCTTTTTTGGTTTCTGACATTTCTATGGCTCGTGCTCGCGCTTCCTCTTCTCCCAAACGACTCAATCGCGACTCGTCGCGCTTGGTGGCCTTATCGCTCGCTTTACATAACTCAGGAAGCCGCGTTGAAGATCGTTTTTGGGAAACCGAACTTGCAAACCTCTTAAACAAACTGATGCGGGCCGGTCAAGATGCCACCCTAGATGCTGCGCTTGATCACCTGTCTACCACCGATATTGGCGGCTATGAAGTCTTGATCGAACAGGCTGAAACCCACTCTGAATCATGCGTTCTTGAAAAAGATGGTAAGCCCTTTGATGTTTTACTGGTCATTGCACCCTTAGTTGCCTGGACACGCTACAGCATCCCCGCAGGCGCCTTGAGCGACAGTGTTGTGTCGACGCTGGCCGGGCATTTGCAAACCCACGTGCTGGCAACTGGCGCGCACATCGCGATGATGCCTCAGTTAATCAGCCTCGATCAAATGCCACGCACGCTTTGCGAAACCTACGACTGGCTGCACAAACTAGGTGCCACGGCTCTGGATTTACCCAGTGGCCCACCCGCACTGAACCAAGAACCCGATTCGTTCAACATGCTGGCCGATACCCGATATATTGCGATTGGTGTGGCCGTACCCGCTGGCAAGCCGGTATTTCGCTGGCAAGAAACGGTCGGCGAGCTCGGAAACGGACGCGAGCCTTGTCTTGAAAAATGGGTGGCAGAGACTCAACCGATTTTTACAAGTCTGTTGACGGGCTGCGGCTTTGAAATCTTAATCCCTGACGCGTACTACGTCAGCAACCGCGAAGCCGATCGCCGGATTCGTCCACTTTCGGTGAAGTCGGCGGTGGTTTGGCTTGAAGGGGCCTTGCAGCTCGAGGCCAGTCAACTGCGCGCTGTGATAGCGGGTTGTGGCGAACGCGACGTCGAAGAATACCGAATTGGTTTTACGCAAAAAAATCAACCTGAAGTCATTTATGGTTGCCTGTGGCCGCTTTACGGTCTTGCCGAAGACGAACCCCTACTTGAAGGGCAACCTGCTCCAATCGAAACGATCGATGAAATCACAAACTTGCTCAAAGAGTGTGGCATCACCGACATCCGACGTCTGCCTAGTATGCTTGGCACTGAGTTTTGCGACGATTGTGGCGCACCGTATTTTCCGAATCCTTCGGGCGAAATGGTGCACGCTGAACTACCCGAAGATGCCGAAACGGCACCCGCTCACTTTCACTAACCATGCAAGCCGACGTCTTTTGCCGAGTCGTCGACAATTTTGGCGATATCGGCGTCACTTGGCGTCTGGTGCGTCAGTTACAACGCGAGCACGATTGGTCGCTTCGTTTATGGGTCGATGATTTAACAAGTTTTAAACGGCTTGAAACACGTATTGATTTACATGCGTTGCAGCAAGTCGTCGAGCATATCGAGATTATTCATTGGGATAATCCGGCACCCGACCTCAGCCCCTACCCTCTCGTGCTGTGTAGTTTTTCATGCGACTTACCTGAGACCTACATTGCACAGTTACATCAGAGGCCCGCGCTTTGGCTAAATATTGAATATCTGAGTGCAGAGACTTGGGTGGAGGGTTGTCATGGCCTACCCTCGCTGCGCGGTGACGGATTGTCTTCGTACTTCTTTTTTCCGGGCTTTAGCGGTAAAACGGGGGGGCTATTGCGCGAGCAAGAACTGTTGACTTGCCGTGACGAGTGGCAACTGGACCTTGAATGTCAGCGTCGACTGCTCAAGCGTTTAGGGGTCTCTTGTGCAGCGCTTGCCGCGTGGTTGCTTCAGCCAACTGCGGCGCGTCTGCTGACCTTGTTTTGCTATCCACACGCACCAGTCGCGCAGCTACTTGAAGCACTCTGCGCAGAGTCGCGCCCCTCTATTGTGCTGATTCCTGACGGGGTTGCGCCAGAACTCGCAACAGGTCGCCTCGGTCGCTCACTGCAGGTCTATATCGAACGCATCCCTTTCGTATCGCAGCCCGAATACGATCAACTCTTATGGATGGCCGATCTGAATGTTGTGCGCGGTGAAGATTCAATTGTTCGTGCGCTCTGGGCGGGTAAACCGCTTATTTGGCAGATCTATCCGCAGACAGAAGACACGCATTTAGTCAAACTTGAAGCGTGGCTTGAAATGGCTGCCTTGCCGCAAGAAATTGGGGCGTTGCTGCGCACCTGGAACGCAGACACTTTTGAAACCAGCAACCTGACGCAGCAATTGAGACACGCGCTCAGCCAAGACGCTTACGCGCAATGGTCGCGTCACGCCTTGGCGCTGAGTCACGCCCTGGCGCAAGAAACCGATTTTGCCCAAGCGCTTGTTGACTTTTGCGCGTTAAAGGCAGCGCCCTAGGCAGCCGCTGTCATCAATGGCGCCGGCTCTTTAATCGGCAAGTTAATCAAAGCCGCCATCGCGGACAGTGCAATGTCGGCGTACCACATCCACTGATAGTCACCGAAAGAAAACAAAACTAAACCACCCACATACGCACCTAAAAAGGCACCGATCTGATGCGACAGGAGTGTTAAGCCAAACAGTGTCGAAAGGTACCGCACACCAAATAACTTGCCAACGATGGAGGCCGTTGGGGGCACCGTCGCCAGCCAGGTCGCCCCTAAACCGATCGCAAAGAGATAAAAGGTGAGCTCAGTTTTAGGCGCCATTAAATACAAAGCAATCAGCACCGCACGAGAGCCGTACATCACAGCCAAAATATTTTTGCTTTTGTAGCGATTGATCTGTGAGCCCACAAAGATACTGCCAAAAATGTTGGCTAATCCAATAATCCCCAACGACCATCCCGCGACTGCAGGAGGCAAACCACACAGATCAACCTCACCAGGCAAATGCGTGACCAGCATCGCAATATGAAAGCCACAGGTAAAGAAACCCAAATGAAGTAATAGGTAGCTTGGTGACTTGAAGGCCTCGTTGACGGCCGCACCCATACCAGCACCGGCGCCTTGAGGCGCGGCAGGTGCAGGCATATTTTTAGTCAGTTTATTGATCAGTGGCAACGAGAGCAAGGCCAACAACACCAGCGACCACATCGCGTTCATCCAACCCAGCGATTGAATCAGGCGGGTGGTGATCGGAGCAAACACAAACTGCCCCATTGAGCTGCCGGCGTTAATTAAACCCGCTGCGTTGCCGCGCGCCTCAGCAGGGATCCGCTTGGCCACGGTTCCAATCAAAATTGAAAAACTACAGGCACCGTTACCCACCGCTGAGAGCAGCCCAATAGTAAATATCAACCCCCAGGTTGACCCCATTAGCGGGATCAGCGCTGTGCCCACAATTGTTAAACATAAGCCTCCCAAGAGCACGGGGCGCGCGCCATGGCGGTCAGCAATCATGCCCGCGAGCGGTTGTGCCGCCCCCCACACAAATTGCCCAATGGCCATGGCCAGGCTAATACTGACGATCCCAAGGCCGGTCGACGTGTTCAGGGGGCTAATAAACAGCCCCATGGTTTGACGCGTACCGTTAATGATCATGATAATGCCCGCAGCCGTCAGCGTCACCAGCAAAACGTCGCGCTGCTTAAAGGTTTGAAAAAAGCTCATGAATGACCTTATGAATCTTGATCTCAGATGCGAACTGTAACAAGAAGCGCGCTTCGCCTAGCGTCAACCCCCTCAGCAAAGCTTGAAACCGACACGTAACCCTCTGCTAGCAAAGCAAAATCTACGAAAACAGAGCAATAAATGCCGAGGCACGCTAGAATAGAGGGCTTTTTTAACATTTATCGAATTACCGGAGTCTTAAGTCATGAAAACCGCACAAGAGTTGCGCGTCGGCAACGTAGTCATGGTCGGCAAAGATGCCGTCGTCGTGCAGCGCGCTGAATACAGCAAGTCGGGTCGCAACGCCTCAGTCGTGAAGCTTAAGTTCAAAAACTTGCTCACTGGCACCGGTAGCGAAACCGTTTCAAAAGCCGACGAAAAATACGACGTCATCACGCTTGACCGCAAAGAATGCACCTACTCGTACTTTGCTGACCCAATGTATGTGTTTATGGATGCCGATTTCAACCAGTACGAAATCGAAGCAGACAGCATGGGCGATGCGCTCTTTTATCTTGAAGAAGGCATGCCTGTTGAAGCGGTGTTCTATGACGGTCGCGCAATTTCGATCGAGCTCCCCACCATGGTCGTACGCGAAATCGTCTATACCGAACCAGCTGTGCGTGGTGATACCTCAGGTAAAGTCATGAAGCCCGCCAAAATCAACACTGGCCACGAATTACCTGTGCCCTTGTTTTGCGCCATTGGCGACAAGATCGAGATCGACACACGCACTGGCGAATACCGTAGTCGCGTGATGTAAGTTGTGTTCTCAGCAAACAGAAAGGCCCAACGTTGTTGGGCCTTTTTTTTATTTCGTTGTCAGCGAGCGTGTTTGTTGCTCAAGATCGGCAAGCCACCGTAGGGCGTATTCTTGATCAAGACCACACATCTCAAGCGAGGGTTGCAAACCACCGCAAAAAGCAGGGCGCTCAGGTTGCCCGAAGATTGCACAGCGATTGTCTGCCATGAGCTGCACACAGCGTACGCCCGCGGGTTTGCCCTGAGGCATACCTGGGATCGGGCTTGTGATGGAGGGCGCGATACAGCAGGCACCGCAATCAGAACGACAGCTCATTGACCGTTGACTCACTGCAGTCGATCAGTATCCAGAAAATCCGGCAAAGCGACCACGGCAATACCCTCTTCAGCTAACGCTTCGCGCTCTTCACGCGTCGCAGTGCCGCGAATGGGGCGCTCGTCAGACTCGCCCTCATGAATACGACGCGCCTCGTCGGCAAAACGATCGCCCACGTTTTCGGTTTTGCGCACGAACTCTCGCATTTGCTGCATGACAGCCGCCTGCATTTGCATCAGTTGTGCAGCTTCAGGATTGGCTGCAATCAAATTACGCGAGGTTTCTAACGCAGCGGCGGTAGCGTCTGCTGAGGCGTTTGATTCAAGACGAGGCTGCTCAAAATGACCAACATTGAGCCGAGGAGCAGATAGGCGCTTTTCGATTTTGTCGTTTTGGCAAAGCGGACAGCTAATCAGGGCACGCGCCTGTTGTGAGTCATAATCTTCGTGCGAGCTGAACCAGCCCTCAAAAAGGTGGCGATTACCGCATTCAAGATCGAAAACTTTGAGTCCCATAAATCCTAAATTGGGCTAAATTCCAGAAAATCAAGCCTCGGAGTATACCGGAGGGCGCAATAATGCCTTCAACAATAAGCACGCACTCAACTGACCAACTCTTGCCTGGGGTGAACGCAGTCAGGATCTCGGTCTCTTTCTGCTTGAGGGGCCCCTACCGGGAAAAGAGTGGCGAGGATGTCAAGACAAGAAGACTTTCAGCAAGAATACTGTCAGCGCTCAGTGACCATCACCTCAAGCCGTGGCACTGCGGCCAACAACTCTTTAGTCACCGCATGCACAGGCGCCTGCAAAACTTGCGCAGCCGTGCCCAATTCAACGATATGGCCCGAATCCATGACTGCGACTCGATCAGCAAAATATTCGACCACCCCAAAATTATGCGTAATAAATAAATACGCCATTCCGGTTTCGCGCTGCAGATCTTGCAAAAGATCCAGAATCTGAGCCTGAACCGAAACATCCAGTGCCGAGGTGGGCTCATCTAGAATCAAAATCTTAGGCTCAACGGCGAGCGCACGTGCGATGGCAATACGCTGACGTTGCCCACCCGAAAACTCGTGCGGGTAACGCAAGGCAGAATTCTCTGGTAAGCCGACGCGCTCAAGCAGGTAAGCAATGCGGCGTGCCTGCTCAGCGACTGACCACTCGGGGCGAAGTGCAGCGATACCCTCTTGCAAGATCGCCCCAACTCGCATACGCGGATCAAGCGAGGCAAAGGGATCTTGAAACACGATTTGAAGCTGACCGCGCAAGACTCTGAGCGTGGCACCCGAGGCCTGAAGAATATTAGTACGGTCAAGCGATGCAGAGCCTTCGATCGAAGCACTGCCGTCTAGCAATCTGAGCAGTGCTTTCGCAACGGTGGTCTTACCGCAACCAGAGCCTCCAACCAACGCCAGCGTTTCGTTGGCATGCAGCGTAAAGCTTACGCCCTGCACGACTTTGTTGTAAGCCATGATCCTGCGCAACAGGCCCTTACGAATCGGATAATGCACGTGTAGCTGCTCAACGCACAACACCTCGGCCGCTTCACTGACAGAGTCGGAAGCCAAGTTGGCGGCGACAGACGCCTGCGTCGCACGCGCCTGCCCTTGCGCTGACAAGGCTCGCCCGCGTTTCGCAAAGGTTGGAATTGCATCAAATAGCTCGCGAGCATAGGGGTGCTTGGGCGAGGCAAAAAACTGGTCGGCCGACGCTGTTTCAACGATCTCACCGTAACGCATCAACGCTACGGTATCCGCAACGTGGCGCACTACCGCCAAGTCATGCGTAATCAACAGCACTGCCATCCCCAGCTCTTGTTGGATATCCGCTAATAAGGCCAACACTTGCGCCTGCACCGTCACATCCAACGCGGTCGTGGGCTCATCGGCAATCAGCAACTCGGGCTCGGCCGCCAGCGCAATCGCAATCATGATCCGCTGCTTTTGCCCGCCAGAAAACTGGAAGGGATAATCATCAATTCGAGCTGCGGGGTCGGGGATACCAACACGGCCCAACCAATGCACAACACGCGCGCGGGCTTGAGCACCACGTAACGAAGTGTGTCGTTCGATCGGTTCGAGGATTTGCTCGCCGATGCGCATTACCGGGTTCAAACTTGTGCCGGGCTCTTGAAAAATCATGCCTGCACGTGCGCCTCGCACTGAACGCATACCGGCTTCAGACAAGCGCGTTAAATCTGTGCCCAGTAGGTCGACTCGCCCACCCACCACGCGTAAAGCCTCTGGCAGCAAACGCATCAGCGCCATCGCAGTCATGGTTTTACCTGACCCCGACTCGCCCACCAACGCAAAGGTTTCACCGCGATGAATGGTCAAAGCTAAGGCTTTGACGGCAAAGCGGACTTGATCGTCTGTGTCGAGCGCGATATCCAGATCGGTGACGGTTAGCACTGCAGGTGCTGCGCGCGAAGGGATGGCTGGCGCTGAGCCTTCGCTGAAGGCCGCTACGGTTGGCGCGAGTGGCGACTGTCTAAAGCGCTTGGGCCTAAACGCCCTACTTCGCGGATCAAACGCATCACGCACTGCATCAGAAAATAAATTGGCTGACAACACTAAGGCCAGCATAAACAAAAAGGCCGTCAACAGACTCCACCAAATCATCGGGTCGCGCGACATCTCGAGGCGTGCTTTTTCGATCATCGACCCAAACGAATTCATACTAGGATCGACGCCGATTCCTAAATACGACAAGACAGCTTCATACAGCACCAGCCCAGAAAATTGCAGCACGATCGTAATCAGCACAATGTGCATGACGTTAGGCAACAGGTGACGTGCCATGATGCGAATATGAGAAATCCCGAACGCGCGCGCAGCCTGCACGTACTCAAGCTCGCGCAGCTTAAGCGCCTCGGCGCGTAGCAAACGACACAAGCCCGCCCAACCGGTTAAGCCCAAAATCATGCACAGTAAAAACAAACGCAAGTCTGCGCGCTGAGCAGAGGTTGGAAACATCCCCGGGTGAGCATCAATGTAAACCTGCATCATCAACACACACGCCCCGATGAGCAATACACCCGGGATCGAGGTTAAGGTTGTATAGATATACTGAATCAGATCATCGATCCAACCCTTAAAGTAGCCTGCTGAAATCCCGAAAATCAGCGCAGGTGGCAACATAGCAACCGTAGCCAGACTGCCAATCACCCAAGCTGTGCGGATGCTTTTTAAGGCCTGCCACAAGACGTCGTTACCCGTGCGATCCGTGCCCAGTACGTGATACCCCGAAGCCAGGCCAAATACCGCGCCAAATAGCAGGCATAACACGGTCGTTGTGATTAAGATCGCCCGCCAGGGAATTTCGGTTTCACTGCGCCACACTTGACGCGCGAAGGCGACCCTCGCTCGCTTTGGCGCGGTCCTCGCTTGCTTTGGCGCAGTCTCAACTGCTTGCTGGCTGTCATTAACGTGTTGCGACCCAGCTTGTTGTTCAGCGACAAGCGCCTCTTGCCGGCCGCGTCCGGCCAAACTGAGCGTCAACACAATCACCGAGCAGGCGACCAGCAAGCCAGCCAACATCCCAAGCAACAAGCGCTGAGCGACATCCGCGCCCCACTGCGTCTCTGGTGCAGTCAGATACTGTCCCCCGAACCTTAAACGCGGAAAATCACGACGCGGCTCACCGCCCTCTTGCAGAATCGACTCTTTTGTAAATTGCAGCCAAGAAAGTGGCGCTGAATAGGTTTTTTCAGGGCGCGCAAATGCAGTATCCTCAAGCAACGCGTCAAGCAACGACATGACTTTTGGTGCGTAAATCGGCGCCGCTGCAGTAGCTGCAGTAGCTGCACTGGTTGCGGTGGATGCGGTCACTGCAGATGCATCAGGTGCAGCGATCGCAGCCGGAACAGCCGCAGCCGCCACCGGTGGCAAACGTGGCTGATAGTGCAGCGAGTCAAGCAAGCCAATCACAACAAACACTAACAAGACGACGGCCGAGCACATCGCGGGCGTGTTACGTGCGACCCTTGCCCAGGTTGCACGCAGCGCCGGCGAACGCGATACGATCAAGGCATAGCAAAAGACCGCGAACAGCAACGCAAAGAGCGCAAGATCTGTCCAGAGAAAGACGATTTTAGGCATGATGCTTACTCGAAGCGCACGCGCGGATCGGCGAGCGTGTACGAAATATCTGCCATGATCAGGCCAACGATGTACAAAGACGATCCTAAAAATACCATCGCACGTACGATTGAAAAGTCCTGACTGCTAAGTGCATCAAGCGTATAGCTCCCTAAGCCTGGGATCCCAAAAAACGCCTCAGAGATCAAGCTGCCCATAAATAATAGAGGCAATGAGGCCACCGCCCCAGTCAAGATTGGTAGTAAAGCATTACGCAACACATGTTTGAATAACACGACACGCTCACTTAAACCCTTTGCTCGAGCAGTGCGAACATAATCTTTACCGATTTCTTCTAAAAATAAGCTTCGCAAAAAACGAGCCTCAGAGCCCAACCCGGCAAGTACAGCCACCAAAATTGGCAAAGCCAAAAACTTAAGCGTATCCCACCCGCCTGCAAAACCTGAATATGGGACCAACCTTAAGATTTTTGAAAACAGCCATTGCCCAGCAATGATGTAGAACAAACTCGAAATCGAAAGCATCACAACACACAAGACAACGCCCCAAAAATCAAGCGAGGTTGTTCTAAAAAATACCAACACCAACGAGAACGCAATACTGAGCGCTAACCCCAGCACAAAGGTGGGCACTGCGAGTGCCAGACTTGGCCACATGCGTGCTTTGATCTCGCGGCCAATATCACGCCCCTCATCTGAGGCACCAAAATCAAAGGTCAATAGCGGCACTGAGCGTTGATAAAAAATCGTCTCGGTATATTTTTTTGTACCGTCTTGTTGAGTATTCAAAAATAACGGCTTATCGTAACCACGTTCGATTTTCCATTTTTCGACCGCATCGGCGCTAACGCGTTGCCCACCAATCGCCAAGCGCGCCATATCATCAGGCGTGTTCACTGCAAAAAATAAAACAAAGGTAAATAGATTGACACCGACCAAAATCAGTACACCATAAAGCAGACGCCGCACAATATAACCAGTC